>Ga0307509_10006202_pt1 | contig 16197 bp, 10 predicted proteins | sample 10_EM_MG_FD_202245 | JGI IMG/M metagenome (GOLD analysis project Ga0307509, IMG submission 202245) | Populus trichocarpa ectomycorrhiza microbial communities from riparian zone in the Pacific Northwest, United States - 10_EM | ecosystem: Host-associated > Plants > Roots > Unclassified | place... | reverse complement strand
CTTGAGCATATTGGATTTTTAGAGATCGTCAATTGACATTGTCTATGAGAAACTGATCAAAAGCCATCAACTACTTTTAAAAGCTGGTTTTTTACACCCTAAACCAATATTAATGACAAGTAATTAAAAAACCCATGAGATGGGACATGTTATGGACCTTTCTGAAGCAGTTAGCATGTATGCTCCACCAACTCCTTCAGAGTTTTAGAAACTCATTACTCAGGTGCAAGCCCTTATCCAAGCTATCTTTGCATCCTAGGGGCAATGCCAAAACTTGTCACCTCAGTAAGCCTTAGTACATGATGTGGCTTATTTTTTATACTATTTTCTCAACCACGAGTTGTCTGCTTTGCTAAAAAACAATTATCTTTTCCAGAAAAGGCATGGAAAAATGATATAGAGAGCATTCCACTTAACCGATCCCCTAACCTCCTTAGGGGTCGTTCACATCAACGTGAAACTCTCCCAATAAGTAATCACTCTAAACATAATCCTTTGGCCATCGTGGGAAAGAAATTAGCCATCAGTCTCCCCATTCCTTGCCAAAATCCTCTAGCTCCCTAGAGTCCATTAGGCAAAAGTCTGAAAATAGTATAGCTAGTCAACACCATTAAAATGAGACCAACAATACTCATGAGATAAAGGGATCTCTTTTATCCAAATGGGTCTTATATACCCATATGCTAAAGGGGATATATCTCCACAAAGATAACCTTGTATAATTATGATAACCTTATAGATCCTAGTGAGCTTGTCTAAAATGTATATAACAATTTTAAGCTGGTCATCCAGGACGGTGATGCTATGTGCAAGATCCTGCCTATGACCTTCAAGGGGCCAGTCAGAGTGTGATATAACACCTTAGAGCTAGGCTCTGTAACGGGTTCCATTGACCTCTATATAAAACTCGTGTCATGTTTAGCACCAACATACCCATCAAGAAGAGCTTTACTAAACTTTTTTGTGTTACTCAGGTAGAAAGGGAGTCCACGAGTGTATTTAAAGAGGTTCAATGAAGAGATGCTTAAATTGGAAGGATTGATTGAGCTAGTAGCCTCAGAGGCCTTGATAATAGGGGTAAGAGAACATTTCCTATGAAAGGACTTGTATGCCCTATTGGATATAAGCTTTATGAAAGTAAAAACATGTAATGGAAAATCACATCCAGGTAGAGAAAACCAATATACTGCGGTATATACCTCCTCATTTCTATTAAGAAGCATATAATAAAAAATCTTTCAAATAGAGTTAATCTCCCAACAAAGATAAAAGTTTAAAAAACGATAAGAAAAGACAAGGGAATATATGCAGTACTTGAGAGGAGGAACATGATTCCCTTAAACACTACCCTTATGAATTTTTTCACGACAATCAAGGGGAAAAGACTACGTTTAATACCCATCTATGACATTGCCTCTACATACACACACCTCATAAGAAATAGGGCATAACACTAAAGATTTTGCTTAATCCAAAAGGAAAAAGGGCATGACACTGAAGATTACTTTATATTGAGGAAAGAAATAGAGCGATTGATAGCCAAGGGGTACTTAAGATAATTTTTAAAAGGGAACACCTATTTGAACCAGGACCATGAGGAACCAACTCAACCCATCCAAGCTCTGCCCGAGATTAACGTGATTCTAGAGGGAACCTTGGTAGGGAGGATACCTCTAATGGAACAAATAAATACGGGAAAAAGGTTTTAACAATGGATAATCAGTAAAATCCATGACATGAGCCCATTGTTTTTACTATAGAATATAGAGAGAGGATGATTTATCCCCATGAAGATGCACTAGTTATTTTCATGGTTTCTGCTAACCATAAACCCCATAAAGTATTGGTGGGCGATGACAAATAATGTCTTGGATGAGAATTGACCTTTCAAAAATGACTTATGTGAAGACCCTTTTGATTGGGATTAAAGGATTAGGTGTGCCGGTACAAGGCACCTTGAAGATCATGGTTATTGTTGATACATACCCAAGATGCCTCACCCTTTAACAAATCTTTATGGTGATAGAAATGACTTTAACTTATAATGTTATAATATAAAGGCCTCTCATGCATTGGATTAACGCAGTCATAAACAAGTGGTACTTGGTATTGAAACTCCCTACTAAAAAAGAAGTAGCTAATGTGAGGGGAAACCAAGAGACCTTTACACATGTAGAGGAGAAGTTCTTACTTCTGGATCATTAAAGGTTTTTGAAAGAAATGACAGAAGTTTAAATCAAAGCTATAGATCAATTGTAAGAAGTATCCCTAAAACAAGAAAAGAGGGAAATCATCAAGATAGGCTTTACCTTAGAGCCACATCAATAGTAATTACTAATCAATTTCCTTATATAAGATAGAGTTTGATTTTAACACCTTGGGTATACTAGGAATCAACCTAGACATAGTTACTAATAGGCTCCAAGTTGATCCAACCTTCCCTCTCGTCTTCCAAAAAAAGATAAACTTTAATGGGGAAGATAATATGCAATAACTATAGAAGTGGATAAACTGTTGACTGTTGGGTTCATCTGTGAAATCATGTATCCAAATTGACTAACTAATATGGTCATTGTGAAAAAAAGCATAAAAAATAGAGAATGTGTGTGGACTTCACCAACTTAAACAAGGCATATCCAAAGGATAATTTAATGATAAATACTTATAAATGCATTTTTATTAAGGTTTTATATCATCGTATTACACTTAATGAATTAAGTCTCATTAAATTCCTTAACTTAAACATGTTTTGTAATAACAAGTCTGATAATATAAGATATCTTTAAATTATGGTAAATGCTTGTTTTAAATGCAGGTTTGCAAAATAGACATATCTTAAAATTTACAAGATTGATTGATGTGTTTAACTATTGAAATTTAGGAGACAAAAGGAGGGTTATGCATAAAGAAGAAATTATAGTTGGGTTGATTCAATTCAAACTAGAATACCATTTAATATTTGGTTCATAACTGGAGTCGTAGAGCTTTGATTTAGGTGTGGTTTATCTTGATGGAAAGTTATGACATAGGCCTAAAATATTGATGAAGAGTTTAAGATTCAATACTGCTGTTTTGAAGTTCAAATCTTAGCAACAAAAAAACATTTGAATTTGTTCTGTAGCCCGAATATTATTCAGTGTTAAACCTATATCTTGAGTTCTAGATGTTCAAATGAGCCCATTCGTTTTTTGTGGGAACAATGAAACCAATACCTACAACTTTTATGAAGTCTATCTATTCCAATTCTGATGTTAGAAATGACATTTTGTCCAACCACCTAATTAATTAGCTAGCCACCTAATTAATTAGTTAGCCACCAAATCAATAGTTCTAAATTTTAGCCTATAAAAAGGAGGCATTTGCCATACATTTAAGCACCTTAGTTTTCGGATCAAGATTTTGCTTTTGCTTTCTTTGTTTGTATTTTTGTAATGTTCAAGTTCTATTTCATGTTATATTCTCATTAATTTCTTGTTTATGGTTATCATTTCATTTACTATACTTAGTTAATTTACATTATAACTATGTTCTTATCTTGGTTATTTATGTTTTTATTCTTCATTATGTTTAGTTATGTTTATTTTTTCTAAGGTGAAAAGATTACACTAAGGGTGTAAAAATAAGTATAATATAAACTCAACATAGACTTTAATGTTTATATTTCAGAAAGTTTGCTATTAACATGTTTTATAATTGTTATCTTACTCATTCTTAATACCCTACTTGTTAAGTGGTGAGTCTAGATTTATGGTATACAACCCTTGACATAACAAATAATTGATTCTTTCATAGCTTAATGTATAGATAACCGACACTTGTGCTATGAAATAAATTTGATTTGTTGTTGACATATATTAGCAACAAAATAGAAGTTTGAATCTATTTTGTAGCTCAGACATTGTTTGGTGTTCAGTTCATATCTCGAGTTCTAGAAGTCTAAATGAGCTCATTAATTTTTTGTTGGAAAACTTAGACCAATACTCACAACTTTCATGAAGACCATATATTTCAATTCTAATGTTATCAATGATGTTTTGTCCAACCACCTAATTAATTAGCTAACCACCTAATTAATTAGTTAGTCACCAAATCAATAGTTCTAAATTTTAGCCTATAAACATTTGTCATACATTTAGGTATCTTGGTTTTCAGATCAAGATCTTACTCTCTTTTTTCTTTGTATTTTAATAATGTTCAAGTTCTATTTCATGTTATATTATCACTAATCTTTTGTTTATGATTATCATTTCATTTACTATACTTAGTTAATTTACATCATAGGCATGTTCTTATCTTGGTTATTTATGTTTTTCTTCTTCATTATGTTTAGTTAAGTTTTTTTTTGCTAAGGTAAAAAGGTTATACTAATGGTGTAAGAATAAGTATAGTATAAACTCAATATGAACTTTAATATTTATATTCAAAAACTAAAAACCATGATAAAGTTGATTAGCTTGTCAATATTAGAGAGATAAAAGTTCTCTTGCGAGCAGACCTTGTTAAGGTTAATGAAGTATACACTCACTTTCCACCTCATATTATACTTTTTAATCATCACTACATTAGCCAACCAATCATGATACATGACTTCCCTTATAAAACCTATCTCTAAGAGTTTGTCGACTTCTCTAAAAATTACTTTTTATTTATCCCTCTCTGAAAATCTCTCTTCTGTTGATGGATGAGAAGGAATGAGGGATTGACATTCAACCGATGACATGCCATATCCGACTCAATTCCTAGCATATCCATCAAACTAAAGACAAAATTAGGACTTTGGATTTTGAGGACCATAAGTTATTCCTTTTATCTAGGTGCTAACATTGACTCGATCTTTGTTTGAAGTCTAGGTTGTCCACTTTTAAAGTCAAACTACGCAATTCATCGAACAATTTTGTCCATCTTTGTCTTCTTTATACTATTTGACCCCCTAATCTTTGACCATCATGCCTTTCTTCCTCTTAGATTGAAGAAGGCATATTTACGAAAGGCTAGTTGGTTGATTCTAACAATTGTCATGAAAACAATTGTCATACCACCTTTCATGGGAAATTTCAAGGTTAGTTCTTTAGTGCTAATGGCACATTGATCTCATGAATGATTTTTCAAAAATAGCATTAAAGGCTAAATCTATTTTAATAACCATAAAAATTTGAAGTGTCTGTCATTTAAGGTGTTGCCTATCAACAAAAACTAATTAGGTATTGAAAAACATTATAGACACAGACCTATTTGCATAGCTCATTGAAGTAGTGTAATAATGTCCTTTCCCTTCCCAAAAAAATCTAATGTCTTGGTGTTGGAAGTATTGAGGTCTTTTCTCAAGACTCATTAGTCATTAAAAGATTGATTGGGGTATCTGTTTTTTCATAATTTTTAAAGGAAACTAAAATGGCTTAATTACCCTCCAAATCAACATCTTTCAAATTAATAAGGAAGGGTATTTATATCTTTTTGCTTTTTAAAACATAGTAAAATGACAACTTTACCCTTGAAATAAAAAATAGTGTGTCCATGGGCTTTTTGGTCTTTTTGCAATGGTTTTTTTTTGTTATTACCGGTTTCATAAATGGCAATTTAGTATTTTCACATAGATTTAAATATTACTTAAATAAAAAAAAAAGATTAGCACGTGTGTCAAAACGCAGGCACGTGGGAGGCACCCAAGCACTTAAGGGTGGTGTATGGGGTGCCTCTCAGTGGCCAAAATTGCATTTTTTTCGTGTCATTAGAAGTTACATCATGTCCTCTTTGTTTTGGTGCAATGCGTGTCAATGGTGGTTGGGTAGTTTGTCGTCGGTGAAGCTTTCTTTTTTGTCTCTCATCGAAAAGTACAACTTAGTCCTCTTTATTGTTGGTATTTCAACTTCAGTCCTTAATCTTTTGATTTCTAATTTTTGTTCTTGACCCTTTTGTAAAAGTTTTATTAGTTTTAAATTTCATCATTCAATCTCAATTTGTCATATATTATATTTTCAATTTGGTCCTCATTCTTTTGATTTTGTTTTTTTAGCCTTTTGTTAAATTGATTTTTCTTTTCAATTTCACCCTTCAATCAAATATCAAATTTGTTTTGTATTTCAATTTTGATCATCGTTCTTTTAATTGTTATTTCTTTTTTAATTCTTTTGCATAATTGATTTTTTTTTTCAATTTCATCCTTAACATTTAATTGATTGAGAAATGAGTTTCATGTTTTTTCTAGAAAGGGTGCTTCCAGTCCAATTACCTGAGTTACGGGTTTGAAAAGTTAACTCGAGTTGACATTATTTTTTTTAAATAGGCTTTGTGATTTTCATTGTTTTCTTTCTATCGAGTTATTTAGATCTCATAACCCGAGTCGCAAGTTTATCAAGATAACTAAGATTAACTCAACCTTGATTACTGAGGTTACAAATTTGTCATGCCAACTTAGGTTAACTCGAATTGACATTTTTTAAAAAAAAAATAGGCTTTATGATTTTCATTGTTTTTTTCCTATCAAGTTATCCCGATCTCATAACCTAGATCACAAATATATCAAGACAACTCATATTGACTCAACCTTGATTGCTGGGATTACAAATTTATCACACTAACTCGTGTTAACTCAAACCAATTTTTTAGATTTTTTTACCCAATTTCATCATTTTGTATTTAATAAGCTCAAAATTAAACTACATCGTTAATCCTCTTTCAAATTATTTTTTTTGGTTATCATGATTATTTTTTAAAACTTAATCCATCTAGTATTATTGTCTATTTATTTTATCATATAATTAAAATAAAATCAAATCTACTCAATCATGTCTATTAACTTAAGTCATAAATTTATTTATTTTAAAAATAGCATTTGCAACTTCTAAACATCATTTTTTTTTTTTGCTTAAAAAACAAAATTCAAGCCTCTATAGCATTATCTTATCAAGATAATTAGATTAGCTCAACCTTGTTACTATATCTAAACAAGCACTATTTTCCCCTCTATCCTTACCAAGAGTCTTAACCTGGAGTAACTTGGTAACTTGAAGGCATCAATTTTCATAAGGTCAAAAACTTTCACAGAGAATGTTTATTGTGCTGCCATCATCCACAAGGACCCAATATACCTGGTGGTCGGAGAGAATGATAGTGATAACAAGTGCATCCTCACTCGAGAAGGATAGTCGATAGGGCTCCTGCTTTGAATTTGCAAAAGCAAGATTGGAACCACCATTTTATTAATTGCGAAATGCCAGTGCACTGGAGCATAAATAGAGAGCTTCCCTTTAGTTTGCTGCTCTTCTTTTTATATGTTAAAAGTGCAAAAATCAGAAACAAAAATGCCCTGTTATTACACATTTTGACGTTTTTTTCTTCTACCAAACAGAGAATACAAGTAATCACCCATTACAAATTTTGGCCCTCTGATCAAAATTACGAAGTATATAGAATCCATCTCAAATGTCTGACAGGTCATTGATATCCTGGACAGCCACAAAAGAAGAGGTTAAAGAAAGAAAAGGAAGATGAACCAACCAATCCCTCACCAATCACTAATGCCTTCTTCACAGTTCTCACTCTGTTTTAATTTCTACGTTAAGAAAAGTTCTTTCAGGAGTTTCAATCATATACCTTGTTCTCAAGGACTGCACCATCAGGAATTTCCAGTTTCACCCCTGGTTTTGCAACTATACTTACTCTCCCCTACAATAACAAAACAAGCACAACATTTAGCCAAAGATGAACCGTCCATCATTCAAAACAAATTGAAGGTAATGAAGAAAGGTTTGCAACTTTGATATGTACTACCATTCAAAATTAGTCTTGTAAATATTCATGGACAACAACTGTAAACACATACGACAATACAATGCAATTGATAAATGTGTAAATAAAAATTCGTATCCATATATATATGCACGCACATGCACACACAAATATTTCAGCTCTCCACTACACTTCAGGATGAATCAGCGCACATGAAATGAGAGTTTTATGTCCACTTTAAACAAAATACAAAATCCACCCTCGCACATGCAGCTTAAAAACTTTAGAAAACGAGGCAGCAAGACATAACTACATATTACATAAATTCGAATGAAAGATTGGAAGATGAAAATACCTTAAGAATCACGCCAGCTCCAAACCACACATCACCAGCTACCTTCAAGCTATCCAATCCAACTATGCTAGGAATGGATTTGAAACGGCGTTGGAAATCGCTGACCTGAGATAAGAACACAAGAACATTAAGTGCTGGTAACATACAAATAAAGCAATAACCTAGCAACAATTATAGTCACCTTTTCAAATTCAGGTCCCAACTCAATAGATGGATTTGCAGGGTTAGCTTGAGCTGTGTTCCGAACTAAAATGCCTTCAGAGGTGGAGTACAGATCTGACTGCAGAAATACATACATAAAAATCTCAAATCGGTAGTATTTTTATTCAGTGGGAAAATGATAACATAGCCAAGATGGTCATGTCCAAAACCTGAAGAAGAAGCAAGTCTGATGTTGCATTTAGTTGCACAACCCGAAATTGAGGGACATTAATGCCGATGGCTTTATCAAATAACTGGCTCAATAAAAAAAAATCATAAGATGTCAGCAGTCATTAGTTATAGACCACGAGAAGTTAACAAAAAATTCTCAACAAAACACAAAAATATATATGAATACCTGTATTGTCGAACCAGCTGCTGTTTCTTGCAAAACCATTTGATCACCTTCCATTTCCTAAAAATAAATCATTTCAATAATTCTTGGTTTTTATCTAATAAGTATAAGCCCTCAGTGTGTAAAATAAAGGTACACCTTTGAAATAGACAGGTTCTCTATCTTCAGGGCATTGGTATCTACAAGCCTTCTGATTGCTTTCAAATTCACCCACCTGTACAAAACAAAAAAATTTACAGGGTGAAGCATCGTTGCCTGCTTTATCAAGGGAGTTGATAGGAGAATATAGGTAACTCACAAACTTCTTGTGTCGATAAACTTGAACTTCTCCGTTGACTTCATGAATGATCATGATATTGAAGTAAAAAAAAAAAAAAGCTGTTCAATAAATGAATATTGTGCCATAAAACAAAGCTAATCATAATAACTTTAGGCATCCCAGTGTGATTTTAACATTAAAAGAAGTGAAGAAAACAATGGGATCCACTCCTCTACCAAATACAAGTCTCAAAAAAGCAAAGGCAGAAAGGAAAACGAAAATCAGAACTCACATCTTTAGGAAGTGTTCGCGCTATTTCTGCAAGCTGCATGGCACATATATTGAATAGAAATTGTTAGCTAACACCAAACACACAAGGTTGCCGATTGATTTAAAGGCCACCAAACAGCCTGATCACTCAATGAATACTTAATATGTTAGAAGAGTCTGTAATTCATGTACCATTTTAGGACTAACCAAATTGTGATCTTCAACAATGGTACATTATAAATGCATCCTCTAGAATTAAATGAGGTAGAAAGCTGTTGTGTCAAAACTGCTGACATTCAAGCCCTTTGCTTAAGTTAATAGAATATGTTATTGGTCAATAAGAATTAGAATCAGGATTTTGACAATTGCAGCCAAAAATAATTTAGATGTGCAAGCTTAGCAGGACAAGTATTCAAGATAAACATAATTTAGATGCATCTTGTATTTGCAGCCTGCATACCAATTTATTCCTTGAACATACCAATTATTAAAATTTTAGTACTTTATTTTTTTAAGGAAAAAACAGAAGAAAATGTGTTGAATCTTTTAGCATCTTCATTCATCAAAATTCTTATTATTAATTATCCAAACATACCACAATTCAAAAGTGTCTAAATAAAGAATGAAGCATTATAAAAGAAGTGGAAGTGAAGGTGACACCTCAAACATTCCTTGCTGCTGATTGACCATTTTACTTTTTGAAAGATATGAAGTGGTTGGTGTCACCTGAAAATCATTAAGAATTAAACACAGATTTTGAGCCAAAGCAGCAGTGCTAAAGAATTTCATTGTTTGAGTACCTCCATACAGTATTCAATATTGTTTTGGCTCAAATGACTCATGATTCCTGAATCAACATTCAAGGAGCACAAATGAAAAAAAAATGATTCTTAAGTATAGAAAAAGAAATAACAAAAAGGCATACAGTTAAAGAGCTAAAATAAGACTTGAAGAAATTAAATAATCAAAACTACAAGGACAAAGAGCTAAAAGCAAGACTTTAAAAGAGATAAATAAACAAACTGAAGAGGGTACTTGGATCAACAGCAGCAGCTACATTATCGGAGCTCACCACATGTACATACTCCTTTCCCTGGAAAATAAGTTCAGAACAGCAGTTATTTGTTCCCTGCTAGCATGCACTCTTATTGCCCATTTCAGATAAATGAATTACATTCTTTTTATATATCATGTAATAAGAAGTAGGGACAACAGCAATGGCAACACATGTACTCAGCCTCAAATTCCTATTTGAGACCTATCCTTGTTTTTTTGGTTAATGTAGCCCATGAACATTTTAAACAAGGATAATTAATATTTGTCACCTGCTAATGTTGCATTTACAACGTGTTTGCAAGCTCATGCATCAATAATGCTATCTTATATGAGTTAACACAAAATGCATCAATAGCCTTTAATGAACATACACCCAAAAAACTTAATGGACAAGAAATAAAAAGATCACAGTTAAAATTGACAACAGAAATTGCAAGAGTTAAACATGAAATAAAGCAAAGCACATGAGCAAGTAGTGTAACATCCTTAAGAATTGTGTACCTGTGATAATAATACATCCAGAGTTCCGCTGCTTTTCATTAGGGAAAGGAAGGCTGCAGCATGATCAGATGGATACCTTCATATAAACCCAAAGAAAAGGAAAAATCAGAGATAGAGAGAGAACAATCATCAGGAAAGTTTTGCCCTATGGCCAAATGAAATTCAAGACAGAATTAACATATTAGAAGCTGAAAAGGTAATATTGTAGCGAGAGTTCTCTGAGGTAGTGTATTTTTCACCAAAGCACTTCCAAGAGTTTTTGATGGAAGAAGGGTCAAATATAACAAAATTTATAAGAGAAACATTATTGAGATTGAACCCAAGATTAGCAAAAAGAATGTCCCAGTTCAGCAGATATAGAATGGTAAATGGATTGATTTGATAAACACTGCACAGTAAACTAGAAATGTCAATATTTTAGGGAAAAAAAATAATCAGGTAAAAGTTGAGGTGCAGCCAAGAATTTTTAGGAGAGGAAAGTGTCATAGCTAGTAAAATTAGTCATTTAAATGTGATTCTAGCAAACGTTAAAAGCACTTTGACAAGACAACAGACCTCAGAAACCAATATGAAACTATGAGACAACCACAAACGAGGGAATGAGAAGGAAAGGAAGAAATGTTTAGGAGCTGAAGTTATGAAAGTGATATAATAGAGGTACAGGAGTGCTCAAGCCAGCTATTAGTAGAAGTTGAAATCTACTAGATTCAAAAAACCAACTATCATACTGGCTTTCTCAAGATGGATTATCTCTAGTAGTAAAGCATTGTGGGCTATTAAAAACAGCTAGCATTTTTAAGAATAGTTCTAATGCTGCAGCACTTGATACTTGACTTACTTTGAGCATTAAGGAACAATTTGGAAAAACTTCAAGGGTTTTTAGAGTTTATACAGGGCACTTAGAACTTCAATATGTTAAAAGAACAAAAGGTAGTGAGAGTCTACAATTCATCTGCACTGCTCTGTCCACTGGAAGATTTCTTTTGAGGATGTTGGCCCTGCATAAATGCAATCATGGTATAGGTGAGCTATAAATTATGCCTTCAACAAATTCTATTGGCATGTATAGTTAAACAAACAAACACGGGTAAAATTGCACACCTGACTAAGAGGAAGAATATCAACATTTGATGTGGAATATTTCTCCAAAGCCTACATGAAAACTTCAATGAGTAGATTCTGATAGAATATGATCACAGTTCCAAGAGGAGATGCTAAGGACAAATCACCTTCAGGGAATCGTCATGAGTGCTGATAGTGTTCATAAGCACCAAAGGGATATGGCATCCGTATGTCAAATTGAGAGACTGCAGATATTTAGCAGTGGGATATGTCAGAGCAAAGATAACAAAATAAAACCTATATACAAAAGAAAGAAATCTTGCCTGAATTTGATTAACAATCAAGTCAAGAGATGTCAAACCATCACGAATTCCAATTAAAGACCTGCAAAAAAATGAGTACAGCCACATAAATAAAGTACAAAAGATCAAATTATATGATGCACAGAAGATAATGTAGTATGAAATATCTAGGTTTAGGATTCATGCTTACTTGGGGCCATTAAACCCTAGAGCTGTTCCCAAAGTGTCATTGAACTTCACCACGACAATCTTGTCCAAAAGGTTCTTAATTTCTGCAATATCTGCATTCAACCCAGGAAATTATTTTTATACAAGCAAAGAGGGAAAAGGAACAAAGGGACACAACATACTAAAATATTCTTTAACTTCTTAATTTAAACAAGTCACCATGTCAAGTAGAAAACCATTACCATTAGAAGCAGGTGCTAAGTTCTGATAAGGAACAACAAGCACTTCACCAATTAGAGAGCTGATATTGCTCATGTTCTTGCTTTGCACACTTTCTTGAATTTCCTTGCTTCAAAACACAATTTAATGTCATATCAACCAAAGTACCAAACCACACATAAGTAGATCGTAACAAAACCGCAAGTGAAAAGCCAATCACATAGTTCTATAAATATTAAATTCTAGATGCCACGACCCCAATATCGATTCAAGAAGAACCCAACAGTATATTGAACACATTATACCCTAACTCTGCATAGGATTAAAAAACCTTGCACTAATGTGCTTTCTGTACTTCAGATAACTAAGGGATAAAGCTTTGTATGCTCTCTTAGTCCAAGTCTCTAATGAATAGCCAGTTCGACCAATTTCAATAATAAACAAACATTTCTAGATAATCAAATTTCGGACTAATAACCTCAACAACTTGAAAAACATGATATATTAACCCCATCACACACAACCATATGGAAACAAAAACTAAAAATAAAAACACATTAGCAAACATGATACCAGCATTATATCTTCCATAAACAAATACCACAACTTACTCTCATCCAAAGATGATATCAATTTTCTCTTATAATGCAAAAAAGCAAGTACTTTATACATGAATCAAAATAGTAAGAACTATATCATAAGAATCTATATTGCACATCCCAAAACAGACAATAAAAGCTAAACTAGAATGACAAATGCAACATCTAGAAGAAGCCCTTCTTTGGTAACAATGTAGAGTCTTGGACTTGGAATCTAAAGGGTGTGTTCGAATCTTAACAGCAACTAGATGCTGAAGGGTAGGACTGCCCTAACTTTTTCCTTCCAGGACCCATTTCAGTGGACCATAATTTGAGAATAGCCTTCTATCTAGAAATAAAAGATGGCAACAGAAGCACACCATAGCACAACTGAATCTTAAATGACCAGTGTCCCGCTTAACAGATATATGAGAACCTAAAGAATTCTCTGCAGTACACCATCCACAATAGATATCTGCCGAAACTTGAATTCTCATCTGAGTTTATAGCTATTTTCTACATCAGGATGGAAATTATCTTATGAGAAACACAATCATATGACACTAAAAACAGTGGTCTTAATCAAACCAATAAAAAACATAATCCTTCACATCTTAGAGCTTCTATTGCCACAGCAAAAAATCACTCAAGTATAGATCGTTATACCCATTTTCCTGCTTTAGGCTAAATAGCATCACCAGTCCAAGTTTTTCTCTACATATCAATCAGTACATGTACATCATTCACCATCCATAATTGATCCCAACAATATAATTAACTGAACCAAGGATCTTCCTATCTTTTTCAAAACGCAGCATTAGTGATTTCTATTATTCTCTTGCAATGAACATTATTTACACAACACACCTTATAAGGCACTACCCTCAACAAAGGTTAACAAATTAAGTAAATTCTATAGTACCTCGATTCTTTGGTGGAAAGATCTCGCTCTTCTTTACGAATATGTCCTTTTAGTGCTTTCAATTTCTTTTTCTCAAGCAAAAATGTCTTGGTAATTATATTGCAAAACAAGTACACAAACTGAACAGAATCATTAGCAGGCACTGGATACGCAATCTTCTTATAAATCTCCCATGGCATATTTGAATCAACCAAAGCCACAATGGGAACCTGCAATCTATCAGCCTCCAAAATCACCGAGCTCTTCCTCTCCGTATCCAACACCACTACACAATCTGGCGGTTGTATTGGCCCAAAACAAACCTTAACAGCACAAATAAAAGAAATACAATCATCAAACAATTAAAAAAAAGCTTTAAAAGCAAAAAGAATAGAAGGGACCGTTAAATAATATTAACCCAAAACTTGAAATTTGAAAAAATAAAAAAAGCAGCTTAACCCTCAAAATCGTTCAAAAATAAAAACCCCATTAATCCAAAACTTGGATTCAATTAACAAAAAAGAAAAGAAAAAAGAACACTCGTATTCACAATTCAATTAAAGAAAAAGGAGCCAATTGTAAAGAAAGGGCAAACCTTTTTATTTCTTGATCTAAACTTCTTAGGACTATGACTATTAGTCAAGAAACCACCCATTCTCCACATAATGTTATCTCTTGGGCTATAAATCCCCATCTTCTTTGTCATTTGCTCCACTATCTCATCAAACAGAAGATTCGTATTCACAAACATGAACCTTGCGTTCTTATCACGCGCCAAATGAGAAATGAAACTGGCAGCATTCCGGAGACAGATGAGAGTTTTATCGGAGTCGATAATGGAGATTTGATTACGCATTCCATAAGTGTAAATTTTCAAGTGGTGGGCTGCCACTCGCCGCCCTATATGGGCGTTTGTGGTTAGTAGCTTTTGGATTATTATTGAATGAAGCGTCATTTTAAAAAAAATTGCAGTAGCCTCCTGTGATGGTTGTGGCCGTGGCGGTGTTTAAACGGGAGAGGTGTGTTTCATTTAGAAGGGGGTGTTCAGCGATGGAGTCCAGTGGCGATGGTGAGACTGTAGGGTTTTGTTGTTGGGTTTTTGTTTTGCTTAGGGAAATTTTGAGAAGGAAGAGGGATTTGGTGGGTCGGGTTTGGGTCCAAGTTTAGTTGATAGACTTGGTATTTTTTTAAATTGGCCCCTTTTATTTTTATTTAAAACACCATGAGTTCCATTTTATCCATTATACTAATTAGGGCATTATTATTTTTAATTGATTAACAAAAACTAAATGAAGAAGTGTTTTGTGCCATTTTTTTTTTTTTGCTTTTAAGTGTTTTTTAAAAGTGTTTTTGGCTTGAAAAAATATTATATTGATATTTTTTTAGTGTTTTCTGATAGTTTTGATGTGTTGATATCAAAAATAAAAAAAATCTAAAAAAAAATTGTTTTCAAATGAAAAGCACCTTGCACCATAATTTTAAACACCTCCAACCTCCATACAAAATACTATATCAAAATAGTGCTTTATTTTTTTTATTTTAGTATTTTTTAATTTTATCCTTCAACATTGAGTTTTGTAATTTGTTTTTATTTGTTTTCTACGAGATTTAGCTGATTTCATAACTCGGGCCGTGATTTTGACAGGTTAATCCAGACTGACTTGGGTTTTTTATCATTTTTTAATTTCATCATTCAACATTGGCTTGATTCATAATTAAACTTCATAATTTATTTCGAATTATTTTCTATAAAATCATCATGGTCTCATGATCTAGGTCGCAAGTTTGGCGAGTTAATCTGAGTTGATGAGAATCTTTTCTTTTTTTTGTCCTATTTTTAATTAAGTTTTTTTAAATTTCATCTTTCAACATTGGGTTAATTGAAAAATAAACTTCATAATTTGTTTTGATTTGCTTTTTATATGTTTATCCTAGTCTTTTGACCTAGTTTGCAAGTTTGATAGGTTAACTCAGGTTTTTTTTATCATTTTTTAATAACAAAATTTCAATTTCATCCAATAACATTAAGTTGATAGATTTAGCTTTATAATTTGTTTTGATTTACTTTTATAGAATTATAACAATCTCATAGCGGGTTGATCCAAGTCAATCCAAATATTAACATCTCAACATTTTAAAAAAATATCATCTTGAAATTCTTTTGAGTCAAATTATATTTTTACCGGTCATTCGGGTTGTCTTTAAACCCATCAAGTCAACTGGGTCACATCGAGTCAATCTC
>Ga0307509_10006201_pt1 | contig 16197 bp, 17 predicted proteins | sample 10_EM_MG_FD_202245 | JGI IMG/M metagenome (GOLD analysis project Ga0307509, IMG submission 202245) | Populus trichocarpa ectomycorrhiza microbial communities from riparian zone in the Pacific Northwest, United States - 10_EM | ecosystem: Host-associated > Plants > Roots > Unclassified | place... | reverse complement strand
CGGCAGGGGAAACGGTCTTTGGCCGTGGGGCGCAGGGCAACTTTTGAAAAAGACCGGACGGGACGGCTGAACGCCGTCCACCGCCGTCCAGCTCCAGGACGGACGGACTGCCCCGTTGAGAACACTGAGTAGAAGAGATATCGAATGTTTGAAGTGAGGATGCGGAGGAATAAAGATCGGTCTGTGAAGAGGGGGATGCTAGCAGCCGACTGTTAGGCAATGTTGGATGCATAACACAGGTGAATCTTGCGTATTCGATGCCTTTCTCAAGATGGAATACTAGAGACTGAACACCGGTGATACTTAATGTAGGCTTGAACTCTGTTGTTGAAAGCACCATGACAGAATTATTGACGGAGCCGATACCCTAAGAGGAACCTCTGGGAAAAACCGCAATGTTTTGGATTGTTGCTCCCAAATGCGACAGGAATTGTTTGAAGCTTGTTTCCAGCTGCCAGATGACCAAGACAGTTTCCGAACCACCAGAGATTACATATTTTCCTATCATCCTCACAAATGGCGAGATGCTGAATGGTACGCATGTTACCCAATTGGCACGATTTAACGAGCCTTCCTGTTGTCCAATCCACAAAGTAAATTGTAGAAGTACATGTACCTATCTATACCTTGCTTGAATCTAGTGGTTCCGACTTAAAGCACACGATCACTCCGGAGAGTTTGCTGTCTAAGCTGAACTCGCGAACTTGGAGTGAGGTGTTCGCAGAATACGTTTTCAGAGAACAACTGTGCGCCAATAGAAAGAACCTGTGATAAACCAATTAGAATTTAACTCTCTAAGAGTGACATTGAGAGCACTACTTCACGTCCTCCAGAAACATCATGTCCGAAGGAAGGAATCTTCCTCCCAAAGAAGATGACATCCTCCAGAGACACCAGAACCTCCATTGCTTTCAGCCGTAACTACAGCACCACGGGAGGCGGCTTTTGGCCCCCGGAATTTTGTTACTAACGGCTACCTTGGCTATTCGACGTTCCTTCAGAATCTCTTCAACTTCTTTTATCTCCGTACCCCCCCCCCTCAGTCAATACTTCTCGAATAGCAGGTCTACTCTCCCTTCTGCGCTGTGGCCTATCTCTATTCCTCCTCTAGATGTGTGTAAGGTTTGATGTAAGGGTAAAAAGTAATAGTACCAGTGATGCCACAGTAGACCAGAAGTATGTTTCAACATTTCGGTCTAAATAGGTCATGAGTGACCCTCGCTGATCCGATTTAAAAGACTGTCCCGAGGATGCCGAAGCAGCATATTCGATATAATGGATTTATCCTAGCTAAAAAGAGTTGTACTGTACAAAACCAATGCACCCCCCCCGCTTAAAAATAAATCTCAAGATATGGACGGAGTCTAATATTGAGAGAATGAGTGAGATTGCCTAGGAGCAGGAAACTTCCAACCTCCCTAAGACGCTAAGCTAAAGTCACCCTGACTGGCATGCTTACAAACCATACCCTCTAGCTTCTCCGGAGGTAGCGCCATCAGCGGCCACCATGGAATCCACTCATGATCACGCAAAGTCACTTCTCAAGTCCGGAAATGCCGTTAACTCAGCTACCCATCTCACCAAATCCTCCGAGCGCCTGTTCTTGAGCACAGTTACGGCACCGGAACACTCTCCGATAAGATATCAGCACTAACTTTGATATTTCAAGAATCCCCTCTTCACACCATGAAGCCACTCGAGACTCTTCCAGGTTTAACTAGCAAAAAGTCTCGTAGTCACGCAGGATCTTCAACGGCTGCGATTAAGGATTTATTTGGTCCTGCCTCGGTTTTCCCAGAGGATAGGAAATTAAAATTCTTTTCAAAGCAGCCCGAAAGAGGAGCTAGGAAGGCAACTGCAGAGCATCTAATCATCTAAGCTCACGAGGACTAGCTCAAGAAGTTTTACTTCAAAGTTTTGACAACCCTCGAGGGACTTTGCACAGATCCAGTGTTGTTCCCAAGGATAAATGCGATGGGATTTATTCTCTCACTATGGAATTCCAACCCTGAGTGTGAAATCAATCAACTTAGATTGTTGATTAATAAATTGGTAAGTCAGCCAACCGTCATACAGGAAACCCATCGACTAATATCGCGGAATAGCTTGATACTGCCAAAAAAGCTCTCCTCCAAAGTCCCTTATTTGTTGCTCCAGTTACAGACGACCCCCCCTGCTATGAAAACCATCATTGTTAGCGCTATTGAATCGGAGGTTCTATTGTGTCCCGGAAATGGGCTTAGGGCCAAATATCACGCCATAATCACCCCTAACAAAACAATTTTGTGGGGCGAGGGGGGTAGCGGCAGTAGTAGGGAGACTGTGTTATATCAGATATTTGTGGGATAGGTTGGGATAAAACTATTTGTCAGTTAAATCTTTTCCGGTGAGGAACTAAACTGTGTGCTGAGCGGATGTATCAAGTTGTTAGTGACATCACAACGTCTCACTCGTTAGACACTCAAGTTGAATTCTTGTAAGGAATGGTAGTATTACTTCATGGTAACCTTAGATTGGAGTGGGACGAACTTCCTGGTAGCTCAGGACTGGAAGGTGGCGAATGGAATTGGGTGGAATGAATGGGGTGAACGGAATGGTAAGGAATGGAATACAAACTCAAGGTAAATGCACAGTAAACCCAAGCCCACGTATTATACCAAGATCTATTCTTGTCTAGATTAAACTTCCCCCAAAAAGGAATCCTGCGAGAAATCTCCTCTTCCCAGAGACAGGAAAACTTTTAGACTCCGTTATCGTTTATACTCTCAGCGAGCAAATCCAAACTAGCTAGATATGGAACATAAGTATTGTGGAGCGAAACCGAGCGGGGAAAACAAACGTCGAATTATTGCTGATGCTATACATCCATGGCATCCTCCCCATTCCCATCGTCCTCATAATCCTCACCTGTCGGACAGACTTAGGTATGATTAACTCACTCCCCGGGAAGAGATAATTCTTGATGTCCTGATACTAGATACAGTGTTCGTGCAGTGCAACATTTTCGTGCCGCTCATGAGCCGCTCGGGGTTGCGCATACCGTAACTTAAGGTTGCCAGCGATTAGGTTTGTTTCATAGATAATACCAGGATCATGATGGCCCCACTTTTCTTGATCCTCTAAAAATTATATCTGACCGACTCCACTACACAAAACTGTTCGAGAATCCATTCCCTACAACCCGCAAAATAGCGAAAAATACGAAATGTCTCAACAAAACATCAGCAACGTTAATTCTTTCAATAATATTAACAATGCATGGAATAACTATACCGCGACGAACGAGAAGTCCAAAATCTTGGCCTGGCTATCTCCATTTGACCCTCAGCTACAGCACCAGAACATTTGAAACCTTAGGGTGGAAGAGGTGGGAGAAGGGCTCTCATAAACTCAGGAGTATCGCAATTGGTTTGGGAGCATCTGCAGCGGCGACTTGAATGGTTCAGCCTTGTTTTGATCCAGAGATCCGGAGGCTAGGAGGTTCTATATTAGCTGAGAGAGAAGCGGCTCGGGGCAAGAGAGGTGTCACTAATTGGCTGCTATGTTAGCTCGCCTTGGGGGAAAAGCTGCCGTTGCGTGCCTCTACTTTGGCTTCGTCGCCTAGGAGGAGCGATCATCAGCTGCGATGTTGGGTTCGGTGTTGAAGCAGGCTGTTGGTGCACTGGACGAGATTCCGGAAAAAATAGTTAAGGGTTTTCTGGACACAGAGGTCATTGGTGGCCAGTTCCTTCAAGCTATCTTGGCCTCGCGACGTACTGTACATTTATATGATAGCGACACGCTGATGGCAGCTCGCTCACAACCCAATGATAACTGGGGTAGCGTAGGTAACGGCGCGAAGCACAGATAAAAGCAGGTAGGTGGTGGTTCCGGTATGTGGTGATAACAATGTGGATGTTCAATGTACGATACAGGAAGCTCTCTACTGGTAGCTCAAACTAAATACAGAAGAGAGCGCACAAACACACAAAACAGGAACAACCCACACAACGGGAAAAACACCCAAGTAGCAGTCACGACCCTAAACCGGTCGTACCCCAAACTAAATATCATAGCCTAACAACTATGGGATTGCAGCTATCACTCCCCTGAATCCCAAGCAGTGATAAACACATGGTATGATTGTGCTAAATAGGACAAAAAAAAAACTTTTGTTAGAACAAAAATGAAACACAAAAGGGTATTATGATAGCGCTCAGCTCATCATAGACAACATCCTCGTAAATCCCGGGTGTTTCCCACTCTCCAGACCCTTGGTCCATCCGTCAGCTATCATCTCATCTGTTCTAAGATACATGATTCTGACTTCGCCCTCACAGACTAGCTCTCTTAGCCAGAAATATCTAACGCCCACATGGCGAGTAGATGCCCTAAACCGGCCATTCATGAGACTAGCAATACAGGCTTGATTGTCGTTGAACACGGATATAGGAATAACCTCTTTGACCTCTCCTGATAACTCGGCCTGGACCTTTGACAACCAAATACCCTCCTCAACAGCAAGGGCAGTGGTGTTGAACTCCGCATCCGCGGTTGATGTTGCTAGTGTTTTCTGGCGTTGAGACTTCCAGTGAACGATGGCTCCATATTGATCGAGTATAACAAAACCAGTAGTCGATCTCATACCATCCACCTCTCCGGCGAAATCGGCATCGGCGCAGACAGTGATAGGGGCTTTCTTTTCTTTCTTTTCTCTTTCTCTTCATCCAAAGCCTCTATCATCGCTCCTCCCCAGATGAATTCGTAGTCCCAAAGAGTCCTTCACATAGCGCAAAATCCTCTTAACGGCTGCCCAATGTAACATAGATGGGTCAGCGGCGAAACGTCCTACTAATCTGGTTGCATATGCGATGTGAGGATGTGTTGTAATAGCGGCATAAGTGCGGCTTCCGACAGCCTCCTGGTATAGCACCTTGTCGGCCGCTTCTTCCTCCTCCCTTCTAGCATGGAGTTTCGCTTTGACCTCCATGGGTGTCGCATACCCTTTGCATTCGTCCATCCAAAACCTTTTCAAAACCTTATCCAGGTATACTCTTTGACTGAGGTAGATGATGCGCCTCCCCCGCTCTCGTTCCACCAACATGCTGAGAAAAAACTTGACATTCCCAAGATCTTTGATAGTGAAACGCCGTTGAATGGCGGAACGCATGCTCTGAACCTCCTCTGCACTCTCGATAAGCAAAATATCATCGACCTAGGCGATTATTGTAGCTCCTGTCGGGGTGGTATATATTCCAGCTTCGGATTTTGAGGCACGCATATGCATCGCCTTCGTGAAATATGATTCCAACGTATTGTACCAATTGCGTCCTGCCTGCTTTAGCCCATAGAGGCTTTGGTTTAAGCGCACTGTGACGGAGACTCCCAAGTCGATCCTATTACTGTTTAGGATTACGTTCCCATTGTTGGCAAGACCAAACTCCTTGGGTAGAGGGAGATAGAGTTCCTCCTCAACGTTGCTTTCTAGGAAGGCGGTGACAATGTCCAGTTGGACGATTTCTTTATTCTCCATTGCCGCTCTCGATAGAACAGTCCGAATGGCGGCAAAGGAGATGGTGGAGCTGTAGGTTTTGGTGTAGTCGATTCCTTCTCTCTGTCGGAATCCGTGTGCCATGAGACGTGCTTTATATCTCGCCACCTTTCGTTCCTCTCCTATTTTCTCCTGAAGTACCATTCTCAAAGATATCGCCCGCGCATCCTTTGGTATCTTTCTTTCCTCCACCACGGACCAGGTCTTGTGTCCTTCCAATGACATCAACTCGCTATTGATTGCCTCAATCCACATGGTGTGATTAGGTCCATCGAGTGCATCCGTGATAGTTCTTGGTCCATCGGCAACCAATAAAGGTAAATCAATACTCGTCGCCTGATTGCTTCTTCCTTCTCCTCCGGTCTCTCTCCTAATCGGTCTCAGCCCACTGCCAGCCCCGCTCCAGTAGCTTCCAAGAGTATTCACCATCTGACCAGGAGTGCGACTCTTCGGAGTCTTCTTCACCACTCGCACTGGTTCTCTTCTAACTTCTTCGAAGTTTATGCGTTGACTCTCTCCACTATGCTCGGGTTCTCCTTCCTCCTCCTGGTCAGTAGCATGATCAAAATCATCACAACTGAGACTGTCAACATCATCCACGCCTGGATCGAAGGCTGTGTCTTCTCCAGTATTCTGAGAAATGCTGACGATAGAATGATTCGTCGAAACAGGGCAAAGGATCTGTTGCTCAAGAGGCTTGTAAAACGGAGAGGCTTCATGGAAGACGACGTCGCGTGCCGTAATCAATTTCTTCAGCTTTGGATTGTAGAGGAGGTATTGCTTGGTCGTTAGCGTATATCCAATAAAGATCAAACGCTCTGCACAAGGGCTTCATTTCTTGTCCGCTCGTTTTGCTGGGTGGATGTGGGCGTACGCTGTGCATCCCCAGACTCGTAAATGTTGAATGTTGGGTTTCTTGCCAAACCATGATTCATAGGGCGTCGCATCTATTCCATGCGTCCCTTTTGTAATAGACAGGTTCTTCAAGTAAACCGCTGTCTATACCACTTTAGGCCAATAGATCTTCGGAGCACTAGCTTGTGGTAGAAGCGCATTCGCTCTGCCGACAAGGACTCGATTGCTGTTCTCTGAGACGCCATCCGCCTGTGGCGTATAGGGAACCGTGGACTGAAATTCAATTCCACATCTTCTCAGCTCTCTCTGAAATGCCTCGCCTGTATACTCTCCTCCAGTGTCCGTACGCACAGCCTTGATGACGTAGTCCTTCCCACTCCCTTGATATTGCCGTTCCACATGAGTCTTGTTTGCCTTGAAAGACTCAGCTGCATTACTCTTCTTTTTAAGGAAATAGACGGCAGTGAACTTCGTAAAATCATCTATAAGTAGCATGAAGTACCGACAACCTCCGAATGACTTCTGTTGCATAGGACCACACAGGTCCGAGTGGATCAGCTCAAGTGGAGCAGACGTACGCTGTGTCGCTGGCTTGAACGGCGTTCGGATCATCTTTCCTTTTAAACAAGCATCGCATCGACCGGTTATTGACTTTGCTTGTAGTGCAGGCAACCCCGAGACGAGCTCGTCACTACTCATCTTGAGTAGAGCTTGTTGGTGGAGGTGGCCTAAACGATAATGCCATAACGTCATCAACATCGGATCCTTCAACGAAATAAGAAGCCCTTCATCCGTGACGCTCGTATCTGTCAGAATCGTATAGAGTCGGTCCACCTTCTTTGCAATGGCCATTAGAATACCATCACGGAAGACCTCTGCAATGTCCCTATTAAACGATATATTGATCCCCTTCACTGTAAGCTGGCTGACTGAGATTTAATTTGTCGAACCAGCACTGGGAATATGTAAGACTTCTGCAAGGAGTATGGTCTGCGATCCCTGGCTAGGTGACCATATCCTAATGCGAACTGTACCGATTCCAGCGGCAGAGACCAACTCCCCTGTGGCGGTAGACATTTGTCGTTCATCAGATGTCAGGCGCTTGTAGGTTCCCTCCAGGAATACACCAGCATGCTTCGTCATATGATTGGTGCAACCGGAGTCTATCACCCAATCTATCTCTGGAATGACGTGCTTCCCCATCATGGCCTTTTCTACTCGCTTCTCCTCATGCACGCTCTCTGCATTGGCATCTGTCGCCAGCCAGAGCTGCTCCTTCATGACACCAGCTCTTCCAGTCTGGTTCACGCTGCGTTTGACGGAGATTCCCAACCCTGTGTCTTCGTTTGCCTTCGCTCGACACTCGCCAATCTTATGAGCGGGTTTTCCGCAGTGGAGGCAAGACCCGGTGAACTTTGCTTTTATAGGTTTGATTCTAGCACTGGGGGCGACACCTTTTCTCAAATAGTTGGGCGGCTTCTGGAATCGACCAGTCTTTGTAGACCTTGAATAGAGTGCTTGGCCAGGCTCGATATCCCACTCGCGTCGTAGTTCCACTTCATAGGCAGTAAGCTTTGCCTTGAGTTCTGTGTAGCCTATGATTGTCGTTTGTGAAGACAGAACAGTCTTGGTGACCATGATCCATGTCTTCCATTCAGGTATCTTGGGAAGGCCCTCGAATAGATGGAAAATCATCTGCGCATATGTAGGTGTATTTCCACTAATAACAAGCTTATCCCATAGCTCGCGGATCTTATTAATGTACTCGAGTACCGTACCGCACTCCTCGAGGTTACATTCGTACAGCTCTTTCTGTAAGTGATTTGCGTCGTAGCCAACTACAGTCTCGTAGTTGGTCTGGACGTTTTTCCAAATCTTGCCTGGTGTTATCCATACTTCGTTGTAGTAGGAAACAGCGATGGCGTCTGTCATACAGAGGCAAAGAGTTCCAACAGCCTTCTGAATCCTCCTCCTCTGCGCTTGGTATCGGTCCAAGGCAGTCTGGTACTCTCGAGGCAGAAGGAGAGTGTTGGAGTCAGGCCGCTTCTCAATCTCTTCATCACCGATCGTCAAATCCCACAGTCCCCCCCGTTGCAGGATATCTGTCATTCGCATGGACCACATGCCATAATTCGTTCCATCAAGCTTCGGAAAGCCTGACCCCATCAGAGATACTGAACCTTCTTGTTCGGTCATCTTGTATTCCGTGAAAAACAGCCTCCGTTGACCAGGTACGTGTGATAGACTCGCCGGCAATACACCGCTTCGTTGGGTAGATGGATGCATGCATTGATGGATTTGTTTGATCGTCTTCCGTGAAAGTCTTTCTCCTCAACAGGCAGAAAAGATTTTCCTAGCTTTTTCCGCACTTGTTAGGCCGGGCTCATAACCTGATAGCGACACTCTGATGGCAGCTCGCTCACAACCCAATGATAACTGGGGTAGTGTAGGTAACGGCGTGAAACACAGATAAAAGCACGTAGGTGGTGGTTCCGGTATGTGATGATAACGATGTGGATGTTCAATGTACGATACAGGAAGCTCTCTACTGGTAGCTCAGACTCAATACCGAAGAGAGCGCACAAACACACAAAACAGAAAAAACCCACACAACGGGAAAAACCCCATGTGGCAGTCACGACCCTAAACCGGTCGTACCCCAAACTAACTATCATACCCTAACAACTATGGGATTCCAGCTATCATTATATGCATTGATGCCCTTGATGAGTGTTCAGCAGGACATCAGATAAAGCTTCTTGGCTCACTCGATCAAATTCTCCGGAGAACCCGGAGTGCAGCGGATATTTCTGACTGGGAGACCACATATCCTGGGTGAGGTTGAGAACCATCTCTCTGGGAGGGCAGCAACTAGATTCATAATACCCACTCAAGATGATATCGTCACATACCTCAAAGCTGTTGAAAAATCACTGGTGATCACTCCGGAACGAAATAACCTTCCGTTATACCAATCTGTTTCCTAGTGTGTCGCTTATTAGTTTCTTAGTTTCCTTTGTCAGTCATTACAAACGAATGACGAGGAAGGGGATACCTAGTCTGTATCCTATATGTGTGGATTCGCATACTTCGCCGGAGAGGTCTGGCAAGAAGAGCGGAGGAGCGATCGGCATGCTGTGCGCATCTCCGGAAGACTTTCCGCTGGGTGGAATGCTGAAGAAGGCTCTTTGTATTTTCTATTTAAACTCGCTATTATTCCTTAGATAGAAATAAGTAGACAAGACACGAATCCTCAGAATATACAGCAGTTTCCTCCTTGGCTTCTTTATCCTTCTTCATCTTTCCAACCCGTTCCTCTCATATCCAGATCTCATAACAACAAAAGCGAAACTAAAAGAGCATACATGCTGGACACAATGGACAAGGGTTTGGGGAAGGAAATAATAAGGAGTATTCCCTCAACAGTTTCGGAAATGTAAGTAGGAAGCGGGGCACGTAAAAGTTCTTAGAGCGATGTGCTGAAAAATATTGTATCTAAATTCTAGCTTGTCTTAAGCATCGAGGCGAGCCTACAAGAGACAACTCTGTATCGAAGGAGACAAAGGCTTAGGGCAATGAAGATTGACTTGGATCTGGGAGGCAGGTGCGAAGCAATGTTGGGAAGGATAAGGGCTCAGGGAGAGGAGAAGGCAAGGCTCGGGAGGCCGTTCTGATGTGGATACCCATTCAAGGCGGCCTTTGCGAGCGGATGAAATATATCACGTTATAGCAATCGGGGTAGGGTCAAATGAGCTCGAGAGCGATGACATCCCTGCGATATCGACCTACTAAGCTGTTGCAAGGACTTGTCACCATAGATAAGGGTGCCTCAACTGTTAGGGTGATCCATTTCGCCCTCCAGGAGAATCATTTCGCACGTCCCGACCTCTTCGATAGTGCCCACTCGATGGTGGTGGAAGCCTGTTTAACGTATCTCAACTTCCAGCACGTCAAGGATCTTTCACCCGGAGAGTCCACCGACAACCAAAGCACACCCTTCCTTGAATATTCCTCTTTATATTGGGAAGCCTACATGCGAATGGGGCCTTCAGATCGTACTAAAGCGTTTGCTCTCGAGCTTCTTGATCATTTCGATAGTCACGCGGCTGCTAAATCCCATTGGAATTCAGTCAAATACGAGTTTCCTGTTTACTATACTTCCGGCCAAAGCCGTTTTCTGCCCTGAATTTCCTCTCATACTCTGCCACCGCCGAGGTCGCAAATGTCCTGATAAAGATGAACAGAGGGATGTAAACCAAAGAGATAGTGCCATTCATATGGGCAGCAAGATACAGGCAGGAAGAAGTGGTGAGACTGCTCTTGGGAGAAAAGTGTATTCAACCCGGTCAGCAGGGCACGGGCTGTGCCCGAACAGCGCCCTCGTAGGCTACTGAAAATGGACAAGAGGGGGTTGAGAGACTATTTCTGGCCCACGATTTTCCAATCCTGGGAGCATAGGTCTCCAGTGGGGAAGACGTCGCAAGTGGTTGGAATACTATTCGGTAAGGGATACATCAACCCTAATCGCTTAGATTTGCATAGCCGAACACCACTCTCCCGCGCTGCCGGGGATGGCCATGAGGGAGTGGTGAAGCTACTGTTGGGGTGGAGAGATGTCAGCTCCAACACCCCAGACGCCTGGTATGGGCAAACCCAGCTCTCGTCGGTTCCCTAGAATGGTCATGAGGGGATAGCGGAATTGCTGTTGGGGCAGAAAGATGTCAACCCCGATAGTCCGGGTGAATCCGGCCAAACACATCTCTGATGGACTACCGGGGGGGGGTCATAACGGGATAGTAAGGTTACTATTGGGGAGGAAAGATGTCAACCCCGACATCCCAGAAGCGAGGCATGGCCAAACATCGATCTCGCGGGCTGCCGAGAATGGGCATGAGGGAGTAGTAAAGCTGTTGCTGGGGCGGAAAGATGTCCAAGTACATCCGGCCGAACACGTGGGTTCGTTTGAGGCACCCGGTAGCCGTTTCCAAAGCTAGCTAGCGGCCAACTAACCTATTTCCAATACACTCTGTCCACTGAACTATAAACTCTCATTTAGATAAGCCCAGGAAAAGGTGGGTAGTGGAGCTACCACTAGCGCGGGAAGATGCTAATCCTAGCAGTTTAAGCGAATCGGGTGAAACGCCCCTCATGCAGGCCGCCGAAAACGGGCATGATAGAGCTGTGAGCTGCTACAGTACTGTACTACAGTAGACAGGCCACTCCCGATTTATCCGGCAATCAGGTCCCCGCCTGAATCCTAGTGTTCACGACCCTGTCTCATGGCAAACAACCGTCCCTTCTCGGTACCGACAGTGTCTAACGAATCTGAGTTTTGTGCTGGGTGGTCTGAGGGATCTATATTTATTGTTTTAGTCGCTACTTGCTAGAGGCGGAAGGTTAGCACAAGGCACTAGAAAAGATGAGTTTTGTGATTCGGGAAAATATCAACTTCCCAGTTTACTACCCTTTAACTCTGGATCCAGTGTTGCTGGAGGCGTGGCCAGTCCTCCCGCTTTCGATTTCGATTTCCGTTCCTTAGCCATCGTTATTCGAAGGAAGAAGGGCGAGAAAATAAGGTTTTTATCTCGCTCTGGGCAGGTTGGGGCGTATATGCGATATGATGCGCAATAGTTGTCCTAGTATGATATCATATTTAACAGCGTTTCCGAGACTTTATTTTTTTCTTCTTTGCTATCATTGTAGAGACCCATCGTGCGTAATGTGTGGAAACGGGTGGGTTGGGGTTGCTTTGCTCCGAACTACCGGTAGCGCTTGTCATGCCTGTCGCGTCAATTCCGTGAACGACGTTACGCACATGCCACATTGAATAGACTTCTTCTTTCTTTTGGTTTATCAAGTCAGTCAGTCACAGCGCTATCCTTCTAACCCAAGTTTATCTGGTGTTTCCCCCCAGAATTCCCTATTTAGAAGATACTCTGGGGTGCAGGAATTCTCCATATCTAAACTTGCAGAGCAGCTCTTTTCCATTGGGTTTGGCTTGCCAGCCTGTTAAGGCAGAAAAGAAAAAGATTTACATTGGTAGCGAGTTGTTGCATGCATGATTTGAATAATTTAATGTTATTGGTATCAACATTACTGTCGAAGCAATGCCTCCAAACTAGCTTATCCCAGATTCGCCGACTATGTCTGGGCAGAGTCGTATCCAACCCTTCCTCATTAAAGAGATCTCTAGTGTTGAATTGCAAAATCCTCCTTCGGAAAAAGAAAGAAAAAATGGTATATCATACTAACATCCAATCGCAGATTGACCCTATGAATCCGATATCAAACTTCTTCGTCCCCACGGGAGGAGTAACCTATAGAACCAAGGCAGCCAAAGTATTGACCATTCATTGCGGTTGTGTTTCTGACGAACAGTTTTTGTCTGAAAGCAATCAATCGACGTTCATTCAACCTTAATTCGGGTGGGATATATCCGCCAGTTTAGTTCTGAACCCTGGATCCGCATCTTGCTGCTCTCCCAATCGCAAATCAAGTGCACTGACACGTTTTCACATAGCCTTATTCTCAGTTTTTTCATTATCCACCTCTTGGTCAAAAAGTTCACGAAAAAGTGGAGTGACTGATCGATAGGCACATGCGCACAATCGGTTAACTTAACAAGATGTTAAATCGTCTAGAGTACAGATGCTCGCAAATATGTAAATAGTGTTAATCACTGGCACTCACTCCGTCGCCGGCCATCGGACATCATTCCTACAACCCCACTCTTTCCAATCACTTAGAACTTACTAGAATGATATTGGAGGAATCACCGAAGTCACACACTCATGCACGATGAGTTGGCAAAGCGGTGAAGAATTTAGGGGAATGAGAAAGACATATGCCGTGAGAAAGCAAGGAAATGGTGTCATCATATTGAGCAAAGGGACGGAATAGATTGTATTGATTTTTTGTATTTAAATAACTCCCCTCACCTGCAAATTGTTAGAAGGGCAGGAATTATATCCTCTCTTTCTTTGATATCTCTTTGTCTTCCTTCGCCCAAGCTTTAAATTTCTATTGATAGCCCCGATATACGATGGCTACTCGTGACCGCGTATTAAATGAGGTCTATGCTAGCAAAGTCAAGAACATCATCAAAGATTTTGATCCTAGTGTTATGAACTCATTGGATCAATGGTTTTGACGCTTTCGTCGGATACACTAATCTAGCGTAGGAAATATCCAATTCCCGCGTTATCAATATTTTTGATGCACGCATTCCGTCCTCGCTCTACTAGGAGATTCCGCCAAACAGTTTCAAGTAAAATCAGTGAGGGGGAATCCATAGGAGATTTCTCAATCCCAACCACCTCTATCACTCCTGGTAATCCTGAATTTGGCTCCTCACTCAATCTATTAAAAATTCAAGACGGGGATGGATGTCCTAAGTGCGGAGAAGGGGAGCTCAAAACTACAGTGGCCATAGAGTTGGGCCATACCTTCCAGCTTAGAACAGGATAAACAGTCCCCCTACCAGCGGACGTTCTTAATGAGGCTGGTGAATGGAAGCCAATGAGAATGGGATGCCTCGGCATTGGAGTGTCAAAAATCATTCCGGCCATCGCTGAAGGCTATAGCGATCATAACGGGCTTTGCTGGCCCCTGATGTTCTGGTTTCTCGGGGCTTGGGTGAAACTGATATAGACGTCATTCTAGATGACCGGGACAAAAATATTATTTGGAAGCTTAAAGATGCCGTTCTTGCTGGATACTTAATCATGTGAATCATGGGGAAATCATGGGCAAACTCTAAAAAGGTTGAGAATGAAACTAATAATTGGGCCAAGTGGCGCCAAGCCGCCACTGATTTATTGCTTCCGTTTATTCTACAAAGTGATGTACAGGTCGTGTTGGGATTGAAGATCACTAACTCTTACGGCAGCACTTTGGGTTGAACTACTTTATTGTCAATTGCACGCTGGAGCCCAACGGAATATTGTTTAATTTTCCTTCATCCCCATCGCCCACGTCCCACACCTGCACCCGGAATCCCGATAGAGACGAGCCTGCAATGACTAGAGTGGCGGATCGCGGCTGGTACGAACGGAATAAGAACATATTCCCGGTGAGCATGTGGACAGAATTTGACCCCAATACGGATTACTCGGACATGGTACGGCGGATGTCCTATGTGCACATAAAGAAATATTAGTATGATACAGGTATAAAGGTATGTAGTGTAAGTAAAAAACTTGCGTAATAGCTAGGTATCATAGAGCGTCTGTCCGGATGGAAACGAGAAATCGAGAGGAGAAGACGTATTTTGTTGGGCTTGTCTGGGGGAATAAGAATAGCTAGGTTCCTGCCTCTACTCTAGAAGGAAAGACTAACCGGTCGGGATTGCCGGCACTGCCCACTTTCAAAACTTGATCCAATATTTTGGTCGACATGATCGGGAGACCAAATAGAAAGTTGGCAGTGGATAAGTTGAGAGAGGGAGAGCTCAAACAAAGCGAGTAATTGGTTGGATATGGTGTGGGGTTGACGGTTTGTTTGAAGACGAGACCACAGGGTGACTCTAAATAAGCCCCTCAATGGCGAGCCTCACAGCATCAGGACAACCACAGCCACATGACGCGGATTAATGAGGCTCAAAAGTCAACAAGAACCTAACTCGGCTAGTTACCCGGCTCCAGCACCACTTAGCACCTAGCCCAAGATCTTAGGAAACCATGGGGCAGAATAATTTCAACCGTTTGCAATAGGAGGGAAGTCAGGAGCGAAGAGTTTCCCGCAGGATAGGAGGCGTCTATCAGGCTATCTAAGGTGTCCACATGCCAAGCCAGGATCTGCGGCGATTCACAAGCGATTAACAAAGTATTTGGATAAATTGGCGCAAATGTGTGTAGCAAACGCCTAGACGCGCGCACAATAGCGCTAACTCACGCCAACTCATCTGAATACTTTGTAAATAGCGGAGTGTGAAAGAAGCCGTTAGGAGGAGGAGTCTAGAAAGTCGGATGCGCCAGGCAATTAAAAAAAACCCTTGGCACTTTAAGAAAGCCTTCCTCTCTTCTTCCCATCCCCTGTTATCTTTCTCTTCCCTCCCCGCTTACGATCCCCTCTCTTCTTCCAATCTTTTTTCTTATCACACTCCTCCACTCTCTACACCCGTTTCTCTCCCTGCTCCTCTCTTATCAACCTCCTCGACTTACCATCCCGACTTGCCCTGCCATTTCTCTCCTTCTGTTGTCCTTCATCTCCTGTCCTCCGATACGTCCAATTCGATTTCCGAGATACCCCTAAAAATAAAAAATAACAAATGGCTTGCTGTTTGCTTAACCCATTTCCATCTTTAATAAGAACTTAATTTCTAACATTTTAATTTTAGGTTCAAAGAAATGTTTGAAAGAATATGGAGGGGTCGGAGCCATATGCACTCTTATTGCAGGCATCGGTGCCGCATTAATCATGATGACCTATGAGAGAGCAGCCATGAAGCAAATCGAGGTTATCCTCCAAGGCATCTCCGGAACCGCCACCCTCTGCATGGCTTCCGCTGCTTGTGATACCGCTCCTGCCCTGACCTCCACCCTCACCTCCACCCTCACCACCTACGAGTCAATCACCACCGTCTCCACCTCGACTGTCTCCCCCACCTCCACTGCCACCAGTGCCCTTCACTTCCCTGCCACCTGTACTGCCACCAGTACCCCTAACTTCCACGTCACCTCCCCAGTGTTCCCAAGCGTCCAGTCCGTCCGTCTTTTGCCTAGGACGGGACGGACGCTAATTATGAGGCCTTTGGACTGGACGGACGCCAAATTGTAGTCCGTCCTAACCCATGCCCGGGACGGACGGCCGGG
>Ga0307509_10006200_pt1 | contig 16197 bp, 16 predicted proteins | sample 10_EM_MG_FD_202245 | JGI IMG/M metagenome (GOLD analysis project Ga0307509, IMG submission 202245) | Populus trichocarpa ectomycorrhiza microbial communities from riparian zone in the Pacific Northwest, United States - 10_EM | ecosystem: Host-associated > Plants > Roots > Unclassified | place... | reverse complement strand
ACATCGTTATCATCACATACCGGAACCACCACCTACGTGCTTTTCTCCGTGCTTCGCGCCGTTACCTACGCTACCCCAGTTATCATTGGGTTGTGAGCGAGCTGCCATCAGAGTGTCGCTATCAATAACTATTGCCAAAACACCAGGCCCAATGTGAAATAACACCTCGGGGCTGCAAGCACCATACTGTAGGTACTCGAGCAGTGAGATATCACCAGAATTATCTCCAATTCACTGTCAGGGTGTATTCAAGCAAAAACAATATTCTGATGCTCATAACCTTTTTGTATCTCCTGCTACCATGTCTTATGCACACTCTAAGGCACTTTTCAGCATGGCACTGCCGGTCGGCGGATGCTTATTTGCGGGACCTAGCTTAATCCCATTTGTTCTATCATATATAAAGAAAAGAGAAATTATGAAAGGGAGCAAACAGCACTCCCTCTGCGAGCTGATAACCTAACCGCGAGGTTTTGCCCCCCTCATACACTCGAACCTCCCGGGACCACTGATCTTGGGTCCATATGATGTATACTTGGGAGGAGGATATGTAACCCAAAGACAATAAGAACCTCCCCCTATGACAGGTAACGTACCTAACAAGAGTTAATTTCATTCAATCTCTTAAATTCTATTCTAGTCCCTGCTGGTTTTGACCCCTTACCCTATATCCTATTCCATGGTCAGCGGCTCGGTTGACCAGGCCAAGAAATAAGTACTGAAGGAAAACAATGTCAGTGACACAAAGTCTATATTTTGTGCTTCAATCAGAGAACTAAAACCGGACAAAGCCTCCTCGGCTATACAGGGGCGCGTGCCCTAATCCCACCTGAGATGAGAAACTTGAATGCCCTTCTCAATCCCACCTGAAATGCTGCATATGTGAGAACTGATTATCGTGATATAACCCAATTTTAATACTCTTGTAGCACAGCATCTAAAATCCTGCAGGGTTCCATAGGCTGACCACAAAATCTTCTTTTCCTATAATATGCAAGGTTAGGAGGGGTTGAGATTACCTGTGGCGAACCAGAAAGCTGTTACCAGGCAAGACTTAATGATTCGTGGATGCCGGTCAGAATAGACCAACGGGAGCCTCTATATTCTTCTAATGCATACAAACGTCAGCATTCCTCAATACCCCCCCATAAGTCCTATTGGAAATGGTGATAACCTGTTCAAGCTAAAATATCACAGTAGCTTTCTTACGCCAACCTGTACCAAAGTTACCCAGTTTTGTTTGATTTGGCATTCCTGTTTCTTAGACCTACTTGTTTATTCCTCTTCCCATTTCTTTCCCTCTTGTTCTTAACCTCGCTTTTCACTATTCCTTTCCTCCTCACATCAAGTGATATTTCAAACAACTAAATTCCTATGACCTAAGGGGGAGCATCACAGTCCATCACTCGCAGAACAATGCAGTTTGATTTGTTGTGATATGTGACTCTAGCATCTTCTTTGTTGTTTAGTTTTTCCTCCGTTCCTATACGCTAGTCTTGAGTCTTCTCCCTTGCCACTCGTTTGAGTACTCTGGGCATGCACAAGGAGTGCTGCTGTATGGGAGTTGTGCTAGTCGTCGTATCTTGAGATAGATCAATGAATCAACTATTTCCGCTGCTGAATATCTGCGCATTTGATATGATTTGATTTGCGGCCCCGAGGGCGAACTCTCAGCCCCCTTCGTCACCTGTATGCGGGCAGTGTTGTCCTGTGATTGCTTGAAAGATGAATTTCCCCAGCGTACGATACAATGTTATGCGATTGGTTGCTCCAAGCTTACAAGTTATCACTCGTGGGGCCCGCAAGAGCTGCTAGATATATTGGAAGCCTTATCTGGAGGTAAATGGAAGGATTAGAAGGAATTAAGAAGATCGGTGGCACGGGGAAGGGCAGGTTAGGATAACCGTAGGGGATATCAAACATTTCGGCGTGAAGTGTGTTCAGCTGTAATTTACTGTACAGGATCAGTTGTTCACACTACGGTAGCGTACAGTCTTATCGAAACACTACCCGAATTTTGATGGATCCTAAAGGAAAGTACGAAATAACAATGAAACAGAAAAAAAAGTGCAATCCCGATAGACTCTAAGTGGAACAATGAGAGATGGAGGAACGGTGAACTGGGTGGCTACTCTCTCTCTACCTAAGGACAGGCCAGGAGATATCCCTCAGCCTAACTAACAACAAGGCACTCCCGAAACTCAACAAACCCCCTAAAGAAACATACAGCTGACAAAACCTGATCTCTAACGATCACAAGAAATCTAGAACCATATTGATATCCAATGTTCCTCCGTGATCCTAAAGCCTATGCACTGCCAGTGCGCCAGCTCCCGTATGCTTAGTTGCATACCAGTAGTGTATCATACTAATTTACCAAGACCTAATCCCTCTAGCTACTTTCCCGGTTTTTGCGGGTTCTTTATGTCAGGTTATCTGAGTGGGATACAGCATCTCCGTTTCCGGTTTTCAATGAGCCACCAAAGTACAATAAATAAGATATTGTGGCTGAGTGGTTAAGGCGATAGACAAGAAATCTGTTTCCTTCGCGAGTACTGGTTCAAATCCTGATGATGTTTTTTCTTTCAATTTTTATTTTCCCCTGGAGGAAAAAAACCTAACCCCGGTGATAACAAGGATTGGTTACACAATAGCATAAGCATGGTTCCGGTTGTTTTATGCCCAACACCTCAATCGGCACGACGGGGGACGCCTTGCATAAAATGGGCTGTGAAGAAAACTGGTAGATGTTCAAACTACGACAGCAGGGGAGTGTTTTTTTAAAAAAATTATTCAAACTTGTTAGGGTTAAAGGTACAATTGTACCTTTTTTTGAGCCAACATTATTTCGAGGCTTCGACAGTTGCATCAATCGAGGTGTATAGACGGCCGGAGCTATATTAAGAAAGAGACCTGTTTTCCTCGCGGTCTAGTAGTTGGGACAGTGGAGATGGACGGATAGTAGATAAGAAGAGAGAAAAGTGAAAAAATAGACCAAACTTTCTAAATCGCTCTCGAGGAAACTTTTCCCCACTGATTCCTGCGGGGCCACCTCTTGTGTGCCCAGGATGTATCAACATATAGCTCACCTATGAAGCTCCCATCCATCCCCGCTATAACACAGCGCGGCTACCGTCGAAGTTAAATAGTAATATAAGTATATACAAAGTTAATCATGGACGTCGGCTAAAATAACTTAACCTAATTGACATGAGATAAAAGACAAACTGAAGGGCGCATAGTAGAAAGAAGTGCTAATGGGATACGGGTGTACGCAAAACGGGTTAAATAAAACTCACACGGTAAAATAGGGGGTGCTGGGAAGAATGTCAATGAGACAATGAAAAATTATGGGTGGATGATCCACTCCCGGGATTTGGCATCTGTGGTGGCTTGTAAACCCATGTGCCAATAACCATTGGCAGCCGACTTAGGATGCTGCTTCGCCAAATTTCTTCCATCGCTGGGGGGGTAAGTAGGGTGGGTGAGGGAGAAGAGCTATCATAGGTTGTATCCTGGGAGGTCAAAACTTGCGTGGATGAAATCTGCCGAGTCCCCAGTATGCTTGGGGGTAGGATGTAGCGCCCTCCCAGTGAGAACTTATTCCTGTTATGATAGGTGACTTACCGGATAAGAGTAGATGAAATCTGCTTTCTTCAATTATGTTCTAATCCTTGATGACGTTGATCCCTTATACTATATCTTGTTTCACAAAGTGCACTGTTCAATTCATTGTGTTTGTAGACTTCTGATGTCGAAAGAATACGATACCCGTGGCCCTACGTCCATACTTCGTATCTTAGCCTCTGAAATAAGGAACAAATCGTTCCATCCTAAACTGCAATATTGCATATGCGAAGAAAACCAAGTACCCAGGTATGGCTGCATTTAATACTCCCGTAGCATGGCGCCCGGAGCCCCGTGGGATTACGCTGACGACCACAAAACTTGTACTGCACTCGTCCTATGATACGCTCGGTTAAACATGTTGAGATCACTGTGTGGCCAGCCAGATGACTTCATCCGACAAGATTTAACCCCTAGAAGATGTTCTAAATAGGGTAGATCAACAACCCCCGTTCTAGAGCACAACTCCATTTTCAATTCCACTTCTCCCCCGATGCATGCAGCCATCAGAATTCCTCAATATCCCCATAACTCACATTAGGAATAGCGATTAGGAGTTCAACACAAAAATTTCGTCAAACAATACCTTCCATAATTCTATTCTTCTACAAAGGTTACCCGCTCGTGTTTGCTCCCACATCCTATCACTTAGGTTATCCTTCTCTACCTTCTCCCTGCGTTCTCCTCTCTTTCCCTTAATCTTTCTTCTCACAATTCCTTTTGTGTCCACATCCAGTCATACAACTCACCCAAGGACAGGTCACATCCCATCATCGTTTATCACTCGTCAACCTTTTTGTCTCGGAGGAAAGTGGACGTTGCGTACGATAAGATAGGGGAGGCTAATTTACAATAAGCTTGGCAGAAGCCTTTAGCGAGGCCTGCGGCAACTACCACAAATGTGAGAAGTCTTGTCGGGGGGTAAAAAGGAGGATCCTGAGACTAGGAGGAAGGGTGGCCCTGAAAGAGCAGATTAGGAAATATAGGAGTTAACAAGGGCCCACTCACTGATAGTGAGGAGATCTCAGGGACTCGCGCCCCGGGGCCAAAAACAAAACAAGCGATTAAAGTTATCTTACATCAAATATTTTGGTGGAAAACTCGCACCTGTAATTTGCGTACGGTATCGATTGTTTACAATGCCGTAACCAAGAGTCCCATTCGCACCTTATGATAGGAGGATTTAGGGTTCGTGCTGTAAATGTATATCATGCGATTGGTAGCACTATAGCATAATATTATACAATTAGCATAGCTCCCGATATGGGAAAATAGATAGATAGTGTAGTGGAAGACTGCAGAGTGAGGATTCTCTGGGAACTTGGGCATTGTTTAAGAAAGATAGGGGGGATATGATATATCTAACTTCTCTATCTCAAACAAAACTAACGATAATAATAAGTATCAATAAAACATAATCAAAGAATCCTTATCCTTCTACTGATCACCACACCCATCTCTATATCTCTACTGATGGACCGATGACATCGATGATCAATCTACCTTAAGTGAAATCTATAGCCCCAAGAGCTGCTTATTTTATTCTAATATTGGGAGTAATTAAAAGAGAAAGGCCTGCAGGCCGTTCACAGATATCGGCAGGCTACTCGGGCATCTGCAGGCTTTTACCTGGGCATCTGGCAGCTCCGGCCCAGGCCGCTTCAGGATTGGACAATGAGGCTGTCTAGGGGCCGCCGAGCTTTGGCAGCCGCCAACAATATTAACCTGACTAGCCCAGGCTTCCTAAAACCATCACCGGGCTGGCGGGACCGCTGACCCGTACTCCAGACCAATAATCTAGACTAGCCGCTTAGGACCAATGCGTGCCCCAGACTAGCTATCTGCCCTGACAATAATCAGATGGGATTATATCGATGAAACCACAACCTCTAACAATATCAACCTTCAATTTCTAGGATTTGACCAATCTTCTCGTTCACCGCACTCTGCCTCGGTTTCCGCGAGCGGCCAGTCCCGCAAGGCATGGGGTACAGGCCAGCTGGCCTGAGGTTTTTTTTTTTGGTGGCAAGCCGGGCCGGACTGTGGGTCATAGTCCGGCTTTAGGGGCCTATCTGACCAGGCCTGGCAGGACTGCAGACATCTGCAGGCTTTCGGGTGATAAGCTGTGATTTTGACAGGATCCCAAGGTTTTTTTGTTGGAAACCATGACACGCTGCTAGGCATGCTCTCATGATATTTCCTTTGTGACTTCGAATATGCATTGGCTTCAGGCATTTGTTTGTGTTTTCGGGAAACCATTTCGAATGCAGGAACACGAGAGAGTTTTGGAACCGTGCAGCCGCCAGAAAAGTTGTGAGAAGTAGGAACGCTATAAGGAAAGGGTGAAAGAGACGGACACATAAATGCTATATGCCCGAAGGCTATGAGCAGTGGGAGTCTGTCTTTCCTTTCGGTAGCCCACGAGGAGGAGCAAAGGGGAAGGGGAAGCTTAGATGGGCATGTGTAGTGCCTCATAGGGGGATGAGAGGTTTCTGTAGTTGATATATACTTTTGTTTTTGCGGTTAACTTTAGTTAGTTTAGTGTGAGATAGCTCTTCAAGTTGTTGAATGAAGTGAACTTCCCAGCTCCTGAGTGAGCGGTGGCTTTGTGTGAGAACTCTCGGCGTTTTGTTTTCCAGCCTCGGTTTAGTTTGGCTGTCGCCGTCGATCCACGTCTAAAACAGAGATATCTGCAGGCATCTTTAGATATTTACGGGTATCTGAAGACCTCTATTACCTACAATAAAATATTTACTAATCTAACAGGATATACCAAGGAAGCTAGGGAGGGTAGGTGGGTGGAAGTGTAAGTTGAGCAGCGAGGGACGGAGTATTGTAAAATGTGGAGTTAAGAAAAGGATAGCAGGAGCAAGAGGCTAGATGTCTTCGATATTAACAAGGAGAAAGGTCTAGACCACAATTCGGTAGATAGGCGAGTAGTGAAGGACGTGAGGGTATAATCATCCAAGTAGCATATTATATAAGGAGCAGAGAGGAGCGCAGGCAACAGGAAGCGTTTTCACATATGATGGAGAAACACCGAAGTATGGGCGAGTGAACATTCCAGGGCATGAACGGATATATAGAGTTACGCATGTAGAGTTTTCACTACTTAAGGTAAACCGTAAGTTGGCTAGCAACCTCCATAGAGGATACACACCACAACATCCTTCCCTATCACGCCTACACGATCATGACGCCAAATCCATCAGGACGGGTGGCAGAAAGAAAAAAGTGGGAGCAATGCGGAAAAGAATAGACCCAACGTTGTGGATCACTCACTATGAACTCTTCTCGGCCGATTACCGCGATGTGCCCACTCTCATATGTGCAGGATGTGTCCATATGTGGCTTGTCTATGTATCTGTGGATATCCCACCCACCCCATAAGATAACACGGTTGCTGCCTAGGCTATGCAATAATACGGGTATATACAAAGCCAACCATGGGGAAGCGGGGAATAACCTGACCCCAATGGTCATGGGAAACAAAGGGGAAATTGAAAGTGTGTATATGTATAGAACAGAGAGTAGAGAAAAGCTCTAATGGACTACCAATGTATATAAATCGGATAAATAAAACCGAAACAATAAAAGAAGCGCAGAGAGGGGTAAGTTGGTTGGGGGAGATCAATGAGGTGGTAGGAAATGCTAGGTGAATGATCCAATCAGGGGTTTGGTATCTGAGGTGGCTTATCAGTCAACCTGTCGAGAACTATCTGCAGCAGGCGTAAGATTCTGCCCCGCCACGTGTGCTCCATGCTTGGGAGGACTATGCTCAGCAGGTGAGGGGGGAAGTCGGGTTCTATCCACGGGTGTCAAAACCTACGGGTCCTTTTGGAATGGGGTTTAGAGAGCTCGGGCGGCTCGAGGGAGAGGTGCCCCGTGGGTTGCGCGCTTGATGTGCCTCTGGGAACGAGATCCGGTGGGCCCCGCAGCAGCTTTGCAACTCCCTCATGCCCATTCTGAGCAGCCCTCGAGAGCGGTGTTAGCCCAAATTCGTCAGCTGTGCCGGGATTGACTTCGCTCCGCTCCAGCAGCAGCCTCACGGCTCCCTCATTCCCACCCTCGGCAGCCCACGACAGCGGTGTTCGACCACGTTCGTCAATTGTGTCGGCATTGACGTCGCTCTGTTCCAGTAGCAGCCTCACTACCTCCTCATCTCCATCCTCAGCAGCCCACGAGAGCGGTGTTCGGCCAAATTCGTCGGCTATGTCGGGGTTGACGTCGTTCCGCTCCAGCAGTACTCCTACGATCCCCTCACATCCATTCTCGGCAGCGACCGAGAGCGGCGTTTGGCCATATTTGTCAGCGGCGTTAGAATCAACGTCGTTCCGTTTCATTAGTATCCTCACGACCTCCTCATGCCCTTTCTTAGCAGCAAGCGATAGCGGTGTTCCCCCATATATATCAGGTGTGTTGGGATTGACGTCGCTCCGTTCCAGCAGTATCCCTACGACCCCTTCACGCCCATACTCGGCAGCGAGCGAGAGCGGTGTTTGGCCATATTTATCGGCGGTGTTAGAATTAATGTCGTTCCGTTCCATTAGCATCCTCACGACCTCCTCATGCCCTTTCTTAGCAGTAAGCGAAAGCGGCGTTCGCCCATATATATCAGGTGTGTTGGGATTGACGTCGTTCCGTTCCAGCAGTATCCTTACGACCCCCTCGCGCCCATACTCGGCAGCGAGCGAGAGCGGCGTTTGGCCATATTTGTCAGTGGTGTTAGAATCAACGTCGCTCCGTTCCAGCAGTACTCCTACGACCCCTTCACGCCCATACTCGGCAGCGAACGAGAGCGGTGTTTGGCCATATTTGTCAGTGGTGTTAGGACTAACGTCGTTCCGTTTCATCAGTATCCTCACGAGCTGCTCATGCCCTTTCTTAGCAGCAAGCGAGAGCGGTGTTCGCCCATATATATCAGGTGTGTTGGGATCGACGTCGCTCCGTTCCACCAATATCTTCGCGACCCCTTCACGCCCGTTAAAAGCAGCGAGCGACAGCGGTGTCAAGCTATATATATCAGGTGTGTCGGAATTGATGTCGTTCCGCTCCAGCAGTATCTTCACGGTCCTCTCATGCCCATTAATGACAGCAAGCGACAGCGGTGTCCGGCCACTTTTATTAGGTGTGTCGGGATTGACGTCGTTCCGTTCCAGTAGCATCTCCACCACCCCCTCATTTCCATTAATGGCAGCAAGCGAGAGCGGTGTTTGGCCATATTTATCAGCTATGTTGGGGTTGACGTCGTTCCGCTTCAGAAGTATATCCACGACCCTCTCATGTCCATTCTTGGCAGCGAGCGAGAGCGGTGTTTGGCTATCTTCGTCGGCTGTGTTGGGATTGGTGTCGTTCCGTTCCAGCAGTAGCTTCACAACCCCCTCATTCCCTCTCCTAGCAGCCCAGGCCAATGCCGTATTACCCTTCAGATCAGAAGCCTGCACATCCCATTTATCCTCCTCCAATAAAGCAACCATTATCTCCACACATCCAAAGTATGCGGCACCGTGAAGCCCTGTAAATCCCCTAGGACTGCCTTCCCTGCCAAAAGGCCGGTCCCAATAGCTCACCTTATGCAATAACAGCATCCTCGAAGATATATGTTTATCGTACCCATCCAATAGTTCCAATGCCCGCCTTTTCGCACTTTCAGTCGTTCCTCGCTTAGCATGTATGCCCCAGTAGCAAGAAGCATATTCCACAAAACGGGGGGTTGGTAGGGCGGAATGAAGAGTAGGCGAAAAACTCCTAACCTCACCAAAGTTGAGGTAGGTCAAACACACCTCAGCGATCACCGAGTGAGGCTTGCTAAACAGATTTTGGTTATGGGAGAGGTATTCCTGCAGAGTGTAGTGAACAAGGCGGATGGTAGATGAGGACTTCTCGACCGTGACAAGCCCCAGACAGCATGCTAATAGTGTTTCAATGGCTGGAATATTACGGACATTCAAGTCTGTAGATCCTTCTTCTACCCCTAGGGCGTGACATAACTCGTCGACCTGTAATGGCCGCTCCGAATGCGATACCCACATTAGGACTTCCATGCCGAGTTTTGACCTAGATCTTTGCTGTGCCTTTATCCGCGATATGGTTGCGGCATAAGCGCCACCCAGGCCCTCCCCTTTGGTCATCTCGTCAAGCTTTTTCCTCCTCTGATGGAGAGTAATCTCACCCAAGATTGCTTCAATGTTTAGAGATACAAGAAGAAAACTAGACGTCACAGTCAGCAGATAATAACTTGGACCTGTATTGGAAATGTGCGATATTCTGACTTACATTTCTGAAATCCTCTCCGGAATGACTCGCATAACATCCGCCCGCAGTTGGGCATCCATTGCTTTCGGGGTAGCGTCACGCTTCAGCCTCATCTCCAGATAACTCTTAATATCGTCCTGGGTAGGGGTGACAGGTATCCTAATTGCCTTGCTAAAATATTCCATGACTTCGTCGTCGATATGGGGCCTCCCGGTAAGCAATACCCGCATGTTTGATGATATCCGAACCATTTCTTGCAGTGACTCGAGGAGCTCCAGTCGGTACCTCGGAGCTAGCTCATCCAATGCATCTATGCATACAAATATCCGGTGTAGCGATGTAATTGCCTTCTTCAGAATTTCTATCATCTCAGAAAGTCGGAGACCTCGACCACCAAATTCTCTTTTGGCCTTCTGAAAAGCCTCCCGTATATGCTCTGGGGTCTCCCCTCTAGTGACGAGTTGTTTGAGGATAGCGCCCAGCATACTTGTAGCGGACTGTTCCTTTTGGGCAAGGAAATCGCAGTAGAGTCCCACAACTGCAATATCTTTCCCCGCAGCTTGATCGCACAAGCTATCAATCACCAGGGAGCTATTATTTGCTAATTGTCAGTGACATATGCACTATCTCTCTCCGGGCGAAAGGCCTTCCTACCTCAGATATGTTTTCCCCACCCCTGGATTCCCGCAACAGAACAACACTGGCTCAACGCAACCATCTTCGGTATCACACCATTTTCTGAACTCGTTGTTCTCCAGCACCCAGTCTCCCACACTATCGAGTCGGTCAGTTCTTACACCTTCGTGCCGTTGCTGTGGTTCAAGTGGCGACAACCACCGCAGAATTTGATCCCTCTCAGCGTCTAGTCCAGCATCGATGTTGACAATGTTATTGTAGTTGTTCAGCGTGTTGAACGAGTTGGCATTGCCGATGACCTGCTGGCGCCCGGACATCTGCACCAGAGTTAATTATCTGAACTCCTTTGTTTGTGAGAGATAGGGAGGGATTGTGTCCGGGAAGAATTCAACCCCTCCCGAGCCCTCGAGTGAGTCTCCACGACCTGAAGGCGAAAAGGCAGCAACTCATAAGGCTGGCGTAGCACAAGCTTCTGCTAGTCCAATTACGGAGGCACAGCTCCTAAGTTTTGTATGTACTAGTACATGTACAAGTACTCGAGTACGTTCCACGGGGTGTAAGAGCAGCAACCTCGCTTGTGAAACCTACATAACTTTGACGCTGTACTGTACAAGTACGATACCTCCGTATTATCCGTCGTGATAAGACAACCCTTACCCCAGTTAGCGCTGCACCCGACCTCCCCTGTGGATCAGTAGTCTTGGATCCCAGCAAACAAAAGGATCAAACGTTTGGAAGAAAAACGCCACCTCCTCGTACTCCGCTCGACACCGAGTGGCTCACAAGACTCGTACAGTAGCATACTCATCGTAATTATTATCTGAATACAACTGCAAATATATAAGCGCTTTAATAAGTTGGTAACTCTCCAGAAGTTGGCTTAATATCGCACGGGGAATGTCCGTGGTAGGGGTAGGGCACCGTGAACAAGAACATTAGTTGAATCCTAAGCTGATGATTGATATTGTTAGATGTCGCGGGTGATTCTGGGATTCGGGGGAGAATTGCTTGGGGCATGATAGACTGTTTTAGGGCCTTAGTTATTTGTGGGGAAGAATCTTCCTAACATATGTTTCCTTTATTCTCGCGCGAGTGTAGATGGCCCGGAGATAGAGATAGGTGCGCCGACCTGTAGAAGGATTGGGATGCTTTCACTATGTTTTATTAATGAGTCTGTCTTTGCTAGAAGTTTGGTTCGAGAGAATAAACTTGCTAAATACATCCCCTAACTTATCCTAATCTAAAATAAATAAATAATCCTAATCAACATGTTATGATGCTGTCAATCGCATGACATTGGTTTACAGCTCAAAACCTCAACTCCCCCTGGTGCTTGAGTAATCTCGTACACTACCCTAGCAAAAACAAGCGATACGGTAAGTTGAATTGCGCTTGCAAGCCCTGGCGCCAGCAAACCCCACCCTACAATAGAAACTTTGACCCCAATGAATCACTTGTCTAGCTCCAAGATCTCGGGGCCGGGCTTTCTCAGATCTTGTATCATAGTCCGTGAATAGACAGTTGCCAGTCCCTTTGTTTCTCCTCGGCTTTCCTTCCCTTGGCGACCTATCCCCTTAACCCCTCTCGATCCTTCCATCTCCCTCCTGATAACCTTGAGCAGCCATTACTGACCCAACTGATGGCGTGCAGTAAGTTTACGATAAGTTATCATAATATTATCGTATCATTTCTTACCGTACCCTATGTATTTTTATATTTCGAACAATACTAGTCGTCGAGTGATAAGCTGTGATGAGAATTTAGGGTCAAGTTTCAGTGGAGGCAAGAAACTTTGATGTTCTCATGTTTCCGGGGATATGGAGACGGAGCCGAAGATGGTGTTGCGCCAGAGAAACCAATTACTCGGTTCTCTCAACATGCATATTCCGGTATTATAGCCCGAGTGCAAAATCTTGTGGTCAATCCAGGCAATACCACAAAGCTCCAGATGCCGTGCTACGATGGTGCCAGAATGGGATTATACTCTATAATTGACTTCCTTTGCAAGCGCAATTGTTAAGTTTTTGATAGAGCGGTGGGCCTCTTTTCGGACGATATTAGAGTATATGCTGGTACATGCAGGGGGATGTTTCCTATTGTTTTAGTTCTCTGACTGGAGCATTAAAAATCGAAATTGGGTCACTGACATTGCATTTCCTTCAACATCACAGATCCATTGGCACAGTGGATTGGGTGGTGCATTTTGTCAAATAGGGTATAAGGCATGAGAACCAGGTGCTGGAGCAGAATTTAAGAGATTAGATGAAACCTGCTCTTTTTCTGGTAAGTCGTTTATCACAATAAAAAAGGCTCTTATCGGGGGTGGGCCACGTCCTGCTCCTAGACATGCTGGCCCGTACTCAAGTGCTCTATATCCCCGTCTCGAGTTTTTGCCGATATCAAGTGGAAATCTTGCCTTGGACCCTAGAAGCACCGGTGCGGTAGGTGAGGAGCAAACCTCCCGACTGGACCAAGGGCTCACAGCGGCAATGCTGTCTATCTCTTTTGTAATTTTTGTTTTCATGAAGTTGTAGGCGGAGAATGTGGTGGCTCTAAAGGGAATTCTCCTACAGGGTTGGCCTATGGTTGAGCCACTGCCCGAGTTGAAGAGGAGGAACCACAGAGTTAGCTGCAGCGATTTACCCGCCGGATCTTTGCTGAGCCTCCATAGCTCCTCCCTCGTTCTTCGCCTGGTAGATAAAGTACCGGTATACTTCCAGCGTATTGCATTATTATTAAGAGTCTCACACGATATAAAAAAATTGTAGTGTTCCGTAATAGTATTTTTTTTATATTATGATATCATACTAGATTATGATATTATAGAGATACATGTAATTTAAAAAAGATAATAGGAGGGAAAACGGGATTTTGATTTTTTTTGGGGAGGGGTTCTCTTGCAAGTACATATAGCTCCTTGAAGTGACATTCCCCCAGGCCGATAACTGATTTGGAATGATAGGATGGTAAAAACCAGCTCTGATTTCGAAGAGTAGTCGACCAGAAGCAAAAGCAAAGAGATGCGAGAAAAAGACTTCATGAAAGTACCTGTGGTCCGCAGTTGTGTTAGGGTAATACGGTGAGCATGCTATTTAGGAGTGCTGTAAGCCACCGATTCCGTACGGTACTGTGCTCTGCGGCACTATGAATTGCCAGTGCTGAGTGGAATAAGGAAGCGATGTCCTTGTTTAACTTTATGGTTGATCCCTTGGTTAGCTGAGATATGTACAAAGCTGATTATCTACCGGTGAAGTCCGCTACGAGGCTGACTGCAGTTGAGACCCTCTTCCGCGCCGCGCGCCACCGATTCAGTATTCCACGGCATTGCTAGTCCACGGCATAGCGAGAATGCCCATACAAATAATCCCTGCCCTATAAAAGTGCTATGGGCGTTCTCGCCCCGCTGTGGATTCGCTTCGCCGTGGGTGACTGTAATAACGGGACAAGCGCATACTCGTGCAACACGAGAACCTTATAAGTTGCTGCTTGTTCTCCCTTTGGGTCGAGGGCCCCCTTGAGCCAAGAGAGAAGTCAAATTCTCCAAGCACACGATCCCCGCCTGTCTCACAAAAAAGAGGAATTCAGAAAATTGACTCTAGCCGAGATGCTATCCGGGCGCCAGCATGTCATCGGCAATGTCAACTCGTTCAACGCCCTAAACTACAATAACATTGTCAACATTAATGCGGGGCCGGACGCTGAGAGGCAACAAATTATACAGTGGCTATCGCCACTTGAACCGCAGCAAAGGCACAAAGGTGTGCAAACTGGCAGACTAGACGGCGTGGGAAACTGGGTGCTCGAAACCAACGAGTTCCGAAAATGGTGTGACACGGAAGATAGTTGTGTGGAACCAGTGTTGTTCTGTTACGGGAATCCGGGAGTAGGGAAAACATATCTGAGGTAAGAAGGCTCCTTGTCTAGAGAAAGGCAAAAAAGATGTCACTAACGATTATCAAATGATAGCTCCCTGGTGATTGATAGCCTGTGCGATCAGGTTGCAGGGAAAGACATTGCCGTGGTGGGACTCTACTGCGATTTCTTAGCCCAGCAGGAGCAGTCCACCGCAAATATGCTGGGCGCTATCCTCAAGCAACTTGTTAGCAGAGGTGAGATCCCGGAACATATACGGGAAGCTTTTCGGAAGAGCAGAAAAGAGTTTGGCAGCCGACGTCTCCGACCTCCCGACATGGTGGATATTCTGAAGACAATTACATCGCTAGAGCGGGTATTTGTATGCATCGATGCTTTAGACGAGTTAGCTCCGAAACATCGACGGGAGCTCCTTAAGTCACTACAGGAAATTGTTCGAGTATCGCCAAACATGCGAACATTGCTTACCGGGAGGCCCTATATCGACGACGAAATCGCGGAATTTTTTAGCGGGGCGATTCGCCTACCTGTCGCTCCTACCAGAAATGATATTAGAAGTTATCTGAAGATGAGATTAGACGGCGATACTACTCCCAAAGCAATGGATGACAAATTGCGGGCCGATATTATGAGAGTCATTCCGGAGAAGATCTCAGAGATGTAAGCCGGAATATCAAATAGATTTCTATCACAAGCAGGAGTTATTTGCTAACAGTGATGTCTAGTTTCCTTCTTGTTTCTCTGAACATTGATGCAATTCTGGACGAGATTACTCCTTATCAGAGAAGGAAAAGGCTAAACGAGATAGCGAAAGGGGAGAGTCTGGGTGATGCCTATGGGACGACCCTATCACGAATAAAGGCGCAGCATAAAAGCAGGTCAAGACTGGGGATGGGGGTTCTAATGTGGGTATCACATTCGGAGCGGCCATTGCACGTTGACGAGTTACGTCACGCCCTTGGGGTAGAAGAAGGATCTCCCGACTTGAATATCCAGAATATTCCAGCGATAGAAACACTACTATCATGCTCTCTGGGGCTTGTCACGGTCGAGAAGTCCACATCTACCATCCGCCTTGTTCACTACACTCTGCAGGAATATCTCTCCCATAATCCAAACTTGTTTATTAAGCCCCACTCGGTGATCGCTGAGGTGTGTTTGACCTACCTCAACTTTTGGGAGGTCAGAGGTTTTTCGCCTACTCTTCGTTCCATCCCACAAACCGCCTGTTTTGTTGAATATGCTTCTTGTTACTGGGGTACACATGCCAAGCGGGAAACGGCTGAAAGTGTGAAAACGCTTGCATTGAAACTGCTCGGTGGATACGATACTCATATATCTTCGAAAATGCTGTTATTGCATAGGGTGAGCTATCGGGACCGGCCTTTTGACAGGGAAGGCAGTCCTAGGGGATTTACAGGGCTTCACGGTGCTGCATACTTCGGATGTGTGGAGATAATGGTTGCTTTATTGGAGGAGGATAAATGGGATGTACAAGCGTCTGATCTGAAGGGTAATACGGCATTGGCCTGGGCTGCGAGGAGAGGGCATGAGGGGGTAGTGAAGGTACTGCTGGAACGGAACGACGTCAATCCCAACAGAACTGACGAAGTTGGCCGAACATCGCTCTCGCTCGCTGCCAAGAATGGACATGAGAGGGTCGTGGATATACTTCTGAAGCGGAACGACGTCAACCCCAACATACCTGATAAATATGGCCAAACGCCGCTCTCGTGGGCTGGCAAGAATGTGCATGAGGGGGTCGTGAGGATACTGCTGAGACGGAACGACGTCAACCCCAACATA
>Ga0307509_10006199_pt1 | contig 16200 bp, 17 predicted proteins | sample 10_EM_MG_FD_202245 | JGI IMG/M metagenome (GOLD analysis project Ga0307509, IMG submission 202245) | Populus trichocarpa ectomycorrhiza microbial communities from riparian zone in the Pacific Northwest, United States - 10_EM | ecosystem: Host-associated > Plants > Roots > Unclassified | place... | reverse complement strand
GTGCGACGCTAGTGGAGAATCTCGTTGCCACGTTTATTTGGAAGCGCGTTAGGGCTCAAACGAAACCCCCGGTCCCCGATCCAACCAAACTCGGTTTCTCTGAGCCACAGTTTGCTAGCTTCATCTATGGCGGAGGAAAATGCGTGGTGCGTGATCTGTCGCCCTTTTGCTCTGTTGTGCTCAACTTTTGCGTTTTAGGTGTGCGGAAAACTCACGAACAATATGTATACATCGTTTTCCGCCCGGGTACGTTTCTGTGGAAACCCTACATGCCGTCAGAAACACCTGTCAGTCCTCCAAATCCACTTCTCGACTACAGAATTTAAAGTTCGATAGAGGGCAACGCGTAGATGTTAGAGAAGCTCCTCTTCCGTACGCGCTCTGGTTACCTTGGATCGAATGGGCGTACACCGATCAAGGTAGGACGCGGAGTCCGCTATTCATCTGGAGGTTTTACTAACTCAAGGCAGCGCCGCACGAATTCCGCGTTGTCATCTCTAATGGCCGGGTATCGATTCCCGGGATGGGGGCCAGCCTCCACTACGATCGCGATCAATTACTACAGGCCAGGAACGAGTATAATAAAGCCGCACTTTCCACAGCGACCCTCGACGAGTACAAACAGGTAACCGACTTCATTCTTCCGGAGAAACCCACTGAACGTCCTTCCAGAGAAAGCAGAAGCGCGTGGACGGACTTGAGGACTATATGAACGTGAGTCTGCCCCGTGCAAAGAGGGTCAGTCTGACCCCGAGTTCCAGGGATCCCTAGAACTATGCAGGTGGAAGTGGAACCTTACGGGGTTGCAGGGGGTTACCGACACATATAACCGTACACAGTGAGCCTCCCCCCCTTAATCACTTCCATAACAAGGTCTCAGATTTGCCGGAAGACTTGAGGAATTCGCAAACACCCAGGGACGGAGCAGGAATGACATTCTAGATACACCAACGGTCGTACAACTCCTCCGGGAGAAACATCTCGATTTGGGGAAGATAACTTGTGGTGGTGAGCGAAATATGGTTCCCAGAGATGGTGATGTTGAGCCATATCTGTAGACCTCGAGCTCCTTTGGCCCATGATAGAAGCAGATCTCTCTCGGATCGACAGCCATCGTAAAAAGGTAGAAATCGAACATTCCCGCCTACTACGCTATCGCGAGGTCGAGCGGCTGTACAGAGAGCTCGATCACACCGAGTTTGATTGCTTTCCATCCCTCCCTCAATTCCGGAAGCTCCCAACATTGCGGGTGTTCCAGGAGAGCCCTTTGGATGTCAAAAGCATGAAGTGGAGAAATGTGTTCGTTGAGGCCCTCATTAAAAACGATGTCCGGGAATGGGTGAAGAAAACGGTTCACGTGTTTTCGGAGCACCTCGGATACCTGGAATGGCCATCAACGAAGGACCTCGTCCACCCCGTCCATCGGTTCTCGTCTCGGTTCATATGCACCCGATGCTCGAAGTCCGGACCAAAGGCAACGAGAAACAAGAGCCTTTCTTTCCGCGATGCAGCCCACCACATCTGCTTGATCCCCGAAAAGGGAAATAAGGATCAGTGGTTGCCGAAAAACTTTGTCGTGGACACCAAGGTACGCCTGCTCGCGTTCACGTCTTGACCTGGCGGGCCCGCATTGAACAGGCGGAAAGGCTACTGCCCTCATTACCCGGTTTGCGACAGCGGTTGGCGTGGACGTGGAGGAGAAAACCACAGCAGATTTGGTGGCAGTTTCACGAGACATCATGTGCCTCTCATGTTCAGCCCCCATCGTGGTGGGCTTCGACGCCATGGTGGGTCTGGTGATCATATACGAGGAAAAACCCCTATATTTACGCAGTGTGGACTCCGCAGATACAGCATTCACATAGGCATGACGATATGCAATTTATGATACTCGCAGACGAGGAACTAGTCAAATTCGCGGATTATCCGGTCCTTCCTGGCGTCACGGCAAAACTGGTACAGGCAAACGACCAAGCCAAGGAGTGGAGAAGTAAAGTGCTCCTTGGATGCAAGCACTGCATTTCGAATCCACGTAAGCCCTCATCCGTGTGGGTAGAAGACGTTGCCCCTTAATTGGTTCGCACTTAGTCGTCACCGGAGAGACCGAAGCTGGCTCTGACGGAAAAGTCCCGAAGTCCGGCAAGAAACCAAAGGGGTTCAAGTTTGATGGCTTACGTTCCCACTTGAAGGAGAAGTAAGTGACGCATGATTTCTTGAAAGACCTTTTTGTTAACGTGGGTCCACAGACACAAGGTGGCAGAGGTCGCGGACGAGGACCTGTTTGTGTTCGGCGAGCATCTTGAGGAATTGGAGTATAAAATTTAGCGGGCACCTGTATCTTCCCTGCAAATTTGAACGCCGTCAAATGATGTCAATGGTGTCAGCCACAGATTTGGAAGCCGTTCATACGCCCGCTCGATCATGCTCGGAGTCGACTTCTCATCCTCCGGCTGTCATCTTTTGCAGCCGAACTGGAACAAGGCTCGCGCTGGCCGAGTATAAAATGGCGACGTATAGTCGAACGGACTTATTCCCCCCTTCCCACAATCCCACACTCGTTCAATATGGTGTTCCTCACACCTCTCGCCACGTTCATTTCACTGTCTACTCTCTCTATTATGGCATCTGCGGTCACGGTTCAGAAACCTTTCTTAATGATGCCGAAGGATGCAGCTAAGAACTGCGAAACCGTCAAGGGCATGTTCCTGGAGTCGTACAACGCATACAAGTCTGTCCTCCCCCGCGGCGCGGCAGCAGCGAAAATCCTGATGGTCATCGTAGACAGTACGCGTGGAATCATGATGATGTAAAACCAGTCAGCCAAAGCTTTTCTGACGACCGCAACGGATGGGGCGCAAGCGTCATCGATTCTCTGTCCACAATGGTAAGCGAATTTCTTCCACTTCTCTCGGTGTGACGGTCGTTAATTGCAGCGTTCCATAGCATATCATGGGGCTCGATGTGTGTGGCGGAATTTATGCGCGTCATATGATGGTCTAAATTAAATCCTCATCATAGGACCTCTTCAACGAGGGTGTCGAATTCGCGAGCAAGGTCGACTTCACCAGATCGCGCACGAATGATCCTGATACCACAATCAGGTTCGGACTGCTCCTGTCATGATATCGTTCGCGAAGACTGAGCAATATCCCCCTGCCACTCAGCGTTTTCGAGACCACCATTCGTTACCTCGGTGGTCTGCTCAGTGCTTACGAATTGAGCGACTACAAATACCCCGCCTTGCTCGAAAAGGCGGAGGAAGTTGCCAAAACCATGACGTTGGCATGGGTCGGGGTAGGTCCGGCCGCAGCGTGCACCAAATCCCGGACTGATGAGTTGGAACTACAGAAAAACGCGATCCCATATGGGCATTTGACCCCAGATAATGTCCCAAAAGTTGGCGTGGTATGTCCGGCGGTCTATGGACGTGCTTCGCATTGACTTACCTTGCTTGGATAGTCGAATATTGCTGAAGCCGGAACTGTGAGTCCGCAGGTTGCACAAGTGTTGATGTGGCTTACTGAGCAACGTGGTGCAGCTCTCGTTGGAGTGGTACACATTGAGGTCAGCTTCCGATCGCCCCCGCTTGAGCCCACATTCTCAACACCACCCACAGCAAGTACACACGCAATCAAACGTACGCCGACCTCGGCGTGGGTGCAGCGAAACAGGTTGCAACTCAGCCCCACCCTTTACCAGGTGTGGACTCTCGGAATCAGGTCACTCCCATCCAACTGATCACCGGTGTGTATAGGACTTGCTGCCCAGGGGATCGACCCAACAACCGGTAAACCTGTCGGTAACTACGTGGTATGTCGAAAGCTCGCCGGTGCACTTTCAAACCTCTCAACCCACGGAAACGTAGACCTGGGGAGGAGGATCGGACAGTTACTTCGAGTACCTCATCAAGTACGCACGTCTGACCAACACGAACGATCCTCTCTGGGCGCGAGAATGGGCCACTGCGGTCGACAGTTCGATCAAGGTACTTGCCTCTGTGAGTTCTGTTTGTGCCGTCTTGGTTGCCGGGTACTCACGGTCTGCAGAGGTCCGGGGTCGGTAACTGGCTGTACCTAGCCGATTGGTATGGGGGAGGAACCAAACGGCTCCTCGGCTCACACTTGGCATGTTTCCACGCCGGAAACTTCATGTATGTGAGTACTCCTAGCCCTTTTCGTTTCCTGCGCCAGGCTGACCACCCAGGATCAAAGGGCGGAAGATTACTGAACAACCAAACCATCGTCGATTTCGGGTTGGAACTGAATGATGGATGTTGGAACACTTACGGGGGTTCACCGTGAGTTTCAGGTTCTGCTCGCACTATGTGGGAGCCTGCTCAATCGCATTAGGACTGGAATTGGTCCAGAGGTGTTTGCCTGGAAAACTGCCGACGGAAGTTATTCGGGATCCCCTCTCACTGCGGAACAGGAAGCGTACTATCAGGTGACTCCAACTTGGGACGCCCTATTCTGTGTAAAGCAACTGAAACCGCCCCCAAGGAACACGGATATTACCCATCTAGTGACAACCGGTATTACTACCTCAGACCAGAAGTTCTGGAATCTAACTTCATCGCCTGGCGAACGACCGGTGACCCGAAATATCAGGACCGTGCTGCCCATACTGTCGAGAAGTTCAAGGAGTACTTGAAGGTTCCCACTGGAGGATATGCTGGAATCTGGGATGTTACCAAACCCGATGCTATTTCCCACATGGACATCACTGAGAGCTTCTGGTATGCTGAGGTGCTGAAGTACCTGTGAGTTCACCCTTGGCCGCTCAGCACGCAGGATCTAACGCTCTGGCCAGGTACTTGACGTTCGACAACCCAGACAAGATCAGTCTTGATAATTGTGCGTGGACCGTCGATGTGAATTTCTGTTCCGAACACTAAACTTTGTATCTACCAGACGTTTTCAACACCGAAGCGCATCCCCTCAGGGCACCACCATCCAAATCCACCTACGGCGACGGAACGCTCTCGCCCACGCCAACTGAACCCTACCATTCCGACAGGAAACCTGCCGTCGCACAAATCAGTCCCGGTCCCGTGCTGGGCGACCGCCTCACAAAGGTCGTTACCTCTGTCGTGGGCACTGTCCTCGGAGCGGTAGGCCTGTAGGACTTCTTTCCGTCTAATCCATACACAACGTGTGATTACTCAGCATACCCTATCCATTCATTTGCCGAATCTATTGACTGAGAAGTACGGAGTGATGTAGTGTACATCAATTCGATTTTTTCCTCAGTTTTCCTACTTGCACCAACGCCGTTTTTCCGGTGAGAACAGCGACGATTCCGAGACCGGCGCCGTAAAGTAGGACTTGGCCCAACTTCAAGTCGAGCCAGTACCAGAACAGCAAAGCTTCGAAGGCCCCTAAAGTAACGGTGAAGGGCACGATCTTCGGGGAGAACAAGTGGGGAACTTTTGGAGCAAGTTGCGACCACTGCGTAGAGACGGAGCGTCAGCCAGCGCTCTCGTTGGAATAACTGAAAGAACTTACCAGTCCGAGGAGGACTATCCAAGGCGATAGCACGAGAGCCGAGAAAAATGCAGAGATGAACGCCGGCGGCGTCTTCTGCTCCGGGCGGAAGGTGTGTTCGATCTTTGGTTGTGGATGGTAATTGACTTCCTCCGGGTGTGGGACAACGGGGTGTGAGGCAGGGACGACGAGATCAAAGAGGTCAACCGTGAGGGGTTGGTGGACGAATGACCCAATGATAAGCGACACCTTCAGCGTCGAGTCGGGGGAGGTTGGCGGGAGAGAACTTGGAGGGCGTGCCATATTCTGGACCGCGTTAGGTCGCCATAGAACGCGAGGTAAGCTAAACTCACCAATTCGAACTTGGCCTTTCCACTGGTCATAACTCGAACAGGTTGGATGCCGTCCTCCCCAGATATGCTGTCATAGAACCTTAGGAACGCCTGATGTGGCTGAACGCCAGTTCCTTTTTCCTTCTCCATGATCTGGAATGCAACTCTCAGAACATCCTTTGGTCCAAGTTGGACTGGTGGGGGATTTGTGGTGAACGAGATACTGAAGCGCGAAGGTCAGCCTCAACTGCGCTTGCTCGCCAACGTGAGATCGACGGGTGACACGTACGGTTCTGAGCGGATTTGCTCTCCGTCCAGGGAAGTGACCGTAAATCTAGGGGACTGGAGGGTAAGGACGGCTGCGTATGTCGAGGCGACAAAACCCAGCAGCACCGCCAGCGTCGGGGACTTCATGATGGAGGGTGTTGATGAGGTAACGGGCTGAGCGCCCGGTTCTGACCGGAGTTGACTGGCGGATGCACGAATGGAGGTACAAAAAATGGAGACCCCACCGTGGTTCGAACACGGGACAACACGATCTGCAATCGTATGCTCTAACCACTGAGCTATGGAGTCTGAAAATGCATTAAATCATTAGGTACTATCACTTCACCGTCCGGCCCCAGGTGTTTGGACGCGACGCGTCATCCCTCAGTGATCTACACAGCGACCACTTCCTCCACCATGGCCGACGTCGAGATGAAACCCGCGGATACCACTCAGGACAAGTCCGAGGACAAGAAGGACACCAAAGAGCCGCCCCCTCCACCCACTCCAGCTGCTGAAATCAAATCAAACATTACTCTTATCGAAAAGGCAGTCTGGTCGTTGGAACCCCGGTTCACTCATCGAGTTCTCCGTTCATTCACTGCCTTGAGGAAAAAACTTGACGATGCCGTCCTTCGGGAAGCTATTCAGGAAATTTACCCTGCCGGTACACCCGTATACAACCACTCCTCCCTGCATACGTCTAATATGGATGTAGATTCGTCCGTGAGGGCTTCGTTGCTTTCATGGTTGCCTGAAGCCCCGACAAAGGAAACCATGGACGTGGATGACGTCCCGGCAACCAAACCTCCTACATCGGATCCAGTGCCGGAAGCCCAGATTTACCTGCAACTCCTATTGATCCACCATCTATTGGCGAAATCGGAAACGTACCCGAAGGCGATGGTTCTCGTGAAAGAGACTATCGCAAAGATGCAGGCTCTTAATCGCCGAAGTATGGATCCAATCGCTGCCAAGGTCTGGTATGTTGTGGAAAGGACGTATGAACTCGCCGGGGATCTGGCGGAGGCTCGTCCGTATGTCCAACCCCAGAATTTGTTAGCCACCTGAACTAACGGTTTGTTAGACTGTTCCTCGCTGCTCAGAGGACTGCCTCTCTCCGTCACGATGATGAGACGCAGGCATCGCTCATCAATCGATTGCTCCGGAACTACCTTCACTATAGTCTGTATGACCAAGCCGACAAGCTGGTATCCAAGACTACGTTCCCGACTTCGGCGAGCAACCCTCAGTTTGCTCGTTACCACTACTACCTTGGCCGTATCAAAGCCGTCCAGCTTAATTACACCGATGCCCATACCAACCTGAGACAGGCCATTAGGCGCGCTCCTCCTGCCAAGACTGCCCCGGGATTCTATCAAGCAGTTCATAAGCTCTCCGCGGTGGTTGAACTCCTTATGGGTGATATCCCTGAGCGCGGCTTGTTCAGACACCCCGTTCTTGAGAAGGCACTGAGCGGGTACTTTGACATCGTTAAAAGTAAGTTCTGGGTCAATTCTTGGAAATCCTCCACTGAAGATGACTCGCCAGCCGTCCGAGCCGGTTCCTTGTCACAATTCCAAGCGACTCTCTCGCAACATTCTGCACAATTCGAGGCCGACAGGACGTATACACTGATTGGGCGACTCCGACAGAATGTCATCAAGACTGGGATCCGTCGGCTGTCTCTTTCGTACTCACGGATATCGCTGCGAGATATTTGCTTCAAGCTCCATCTGGATTCCGAGGAAGACGCAGAGTACATCGTCGGCAAGGCCATCCGGGATGGTGTCATCGAGGGCCGTATCGTACATGAGCAAGGGTGGATGGAATGCGATGGCCAGAAGAGTGGGTATGGCCCTGAAGTCAGCGAGGTCTTTGGAAAGAGGATAGCATACTGTCTGGAGTTACACAACCAGAGCGTCAAGGTCAGTTTTCCACACCCGACACTGGACCTTCAGCGTGTTGACGAGCCTCACTAGGCTATGCGATACCCACTGAATGCTCATCGTAAAGAGCTGGCTGCTGCTGAGGGTGCTCGGGAGAGGGAGAAGGAGTTGGCCAAGGAAATCCAAGAAGGCGGTGACATTGACGATGATGATGTTGGGCCAGGAGACGCGTTCTAAAAAGTCTTGTAGCATCGTGTATACCGGCGGGCCCAAGTCGCTTCCGCTACCAGTAAAACGTTTGCGCGCTTATCAGACTGATCGAACGGCTGGTCTATGACTTTGAGCTTGTTCTCTCGGATTTGGCGTCGGATACGGTCACCGGTCAGTCTCCCCCTTCTCCTCAGTGGATCGACTGGTTTGTGATTAGGCTTCGTAAGACTGGATACGTCGGAAAGGATTTAGAGGGTGCATAAACCCACGGGCTGGGAATAACGTCACCCTAACCTCCGATCCAGGCAACCGATACTATGAATATGTCAACCCAGTCCCTGGTGGGTGGAACCATGCTTGGATCTTCACCTATTGCAGGGAGAGGCTTGAACGGTATATTTTCCAGTCGGCCGGACACGTCGAGTGGTGAAATACCGCAGGGGTGTCGAGGTGTGGGAGTACGTCAGCGGGATGAAACGACTGCCAGGTCCGTATTGATTCTGCGGTGATCCTGGGTACCCTCAACCCTAATTACATCTTATGACAGCCCAATGGACAGCTTGGCTTTCGCACACGCGACGGCATCACCCAACGATCCAGGTATGTGTGTCTCAGGACCATTACCGTGTTGCATCCGGATGCCGAAACTTAGCGTTGTAGGAACTCACCACCGACGTTGCAAGGATTGAGCTGACTCGGCGGAACGCTGCCATACTGGAGGCAAAAGGAGCTGAGGAGCGTGCTCAATTGCTTGCTTTGCGCCGAACTCAAGCCGTTGGCCTGCCGGAGCCACTAACCCAGACTGTCACAGAACCGCCCGAGGAGCGCGGGGATCCAGCGACGGTCAGCACCCGGGAACTACGGGAAAGATTCGCCAAGGAGCAGACGAAGAGGGTTCAGGTGGACTCGCCTCTATGGAAGCCAGACACCGATGGGACCGAAGCTTGGACTCCGAGAGCTGTTCGTCGGAGGGACTGATCGTCAAAATTTTAGACCTTACCTCTTCCTCTCCGTCTCTCCAAGTGCACTATGGACGTGAACTGTTTCTAATACACGACATTCCCCACTTTCAGGACTTCCATCGGAACCACAGCCAACCGGTATCACGCGCACGCCTCGAGGCCGGTGAATACGTGATACGATAAGGAGCGCCGTATATAATATGCCAGTAGTCCTAGCTAGCCTCGGCCCCGCTTACCATCGCTCCCCCACCCCCGCCGCACGGGTATTGTACATACAACTCCCACCAAGATGGAACTGGGCCTACGGCTCCTACTCTTCCTGAGGAAACTGATAACATTTTTCCGCAAACGATGGGATCAATCCACCCGTCGGCTGTGGTACATTTTTGCCTTCGTGCGCTCACGCATTTTCCCCCGAAGCCCAAAGAAGGGGGACGAGATACGTCGAAATGTTGAATATCGACCAGCAAAACCTCCAACTACAGTGATATGCGCCAGCAAGCTCCCTCCCCCGCTCACACCGATCCCTGGCGGTGACACTCCCATCGCCTCCCCGACTCCCATCTCAATCCAAGTCCGCCACCCCACGATCTTAAGCCCTAGAGACCCCGTTTCCGAACCCCACGACGGCCCCAGCCGTGGCTTCTTAGACGTTGACAGTTATTTCCTGGAGGGAAGCGGACCGATTTCGAGGTCACCCGATTCTCCAACCTTCCACCATGAACCTGAACATATCCGCGTGGCCCCGCCCCAACATCAAGAGGATCACGAGTCTCACTCCCCTGTCATCCCTTCCCGACCCATTTCACAGTATTCCGGTCATTCTGGATCGCAATATTCAGTATACCGTCCACAATCGCAGTACTCGATTCGCCCCCCATCACAGTATTCCAACCGTTCATACCACAATGGTGCAGAGGCGGCTGCACGTGGATATCTCCATGCACCTCCGCCTCCACTTCCAGGGCGTTCGTCTCCCATACAATCCAATCGCCCACCATCTATCGCGAATTCCGTTGCCTCTCGTGTGTACCGTGCTTCGAGACCGAGAACTCGAGTAGCAAGGCCGTCGCCGATGAGGAATACGTCGAAGCATAGAGCTAGGTCGTCTACCCCTGCATCATCTCGCCACAGCTTGCATGAAGTCCCTCCGGAGGTTCCCCAACTCGAGCCGCGTACATCTGGATCCCCTCACCCTCAGCGTGAACGCCCGAGCACGACCGTCAGTTTCGTCCCCGCGGACCCACCGAAGGATAGACTGCGTCCCATGGTAGGAGTCGACAGATACGAGAAGGCGAAGAAGGTCATCATCGAAGACAAAATTCACCCGCACGTTTACCCTCCTGTTACCACTGAATTCGTACGGTAAGCTCTTACGTTTCGCAGCGGAACGTCGTGCATGTGCTTAGTCCAGTTCTTAGTGCTTCCCTGCCTAACAATTGGGTTCCCCTCATGCATCCTGAGGGAGCTCTGTACTGGGTTCATAAAACGGAGGTGAGTCCGAATCCTTGTACGCGTGACTGATCTGATTGAATGCGCTGCAAGCCAATCTATACCGACACCAACATGTGCAATCCGGATCTGCTTCAGAAAATCGAGCAATATGTTGAAGAAATCAACAATTTGAAGGAGATTTCGCCACCCTTACCAGAAGATTGGGAACTCGTGTTGGAGTTGGGGGAGGATGATGAAACAGACGAGCCCACCTGCTCGTACTATTTCGTCCGCCATTCTACTCGCTGTCTATTTTGGCTTCACGAGTTCGACCTCGAGAGCGTTCTGATGGACCTCTGCGGTGTAACCGAGCATACCCACATTCGTGAGTCCGCCCCTGTACCAGGCACCCACCGAACTAACCACATGACCAGACCTAGCATTGCAGTCGCAATATTGGTGAGTGATGACCCCACGATCGCGAGGAATTCGCGGCTGACAACTCTAGGACTCATTGGGAGGCATTCCCGCATAACAGGGAGGTTCCCGAGGAGCTTCTCCAGGAGCTCAGTGGGATTTTACTTCATGCGGGCATTGGTGGGTCAGGCCCTGAATTTGATGTCACGTAACTCACGAGTGACCCAGACTGTATGACCTCGACCAACTCTACCACCATTTACTCGGAGCCAGAGCTCAACAAACTTCTTGGCTACGTGAGGAACGTCAAACGGGTTGGCGGAAACTATGGATTCGCTGCCTGCGTAGTTGGTAAGTCAAGCATCCTACATCCCATTGTGCGTTCCTCACCGTTTTCTCAGGTCGCTTGATGACTTTCTTTAGTAAGTCGCTGCCCATGGATCGTCGAAGTTTTGGACGCTGACGAGTGTGGTTGCCAGTGGATTCCCGTTATGTCAACTTCTACGGTCAGAAGGGGGCTCGTTTGACCAACGACCAAACGATATACGACAACCAGCCGAAGCGGACCTACCTGATCAAGACCCTATCCGTTTTCTTCTTTTATGCACCAGAGTTGCATCTCAGAGGTATGCACGGGCTCTGTGTCCTCTGTTTATATACCGAGACCTCGTTCAATAGGGTTGGAATCTGTCTACACGGATTATGTCATCTGTCAGCACAGGTGGGCGCACTTTATCACAAGGCTGCAGTCTGACTGGGCAGAATTCATCCTATATGTGAGCCCCCCATTTGTTGCGCTGCGGCACAACTTACCCGTCCGAATTTACAGGGGACCGTGTTGCTGAACGCCAATGTCGCATTCTTGGCCATACCAAGTGTTGACCCCGGAAACCACAATCGGTCCCCGGCCCAACTTGCCAGCTACCTCTCCATCGTCGCATCTGTCGGGAGCGTCGTGACGGGCCTGCTGTTACTTAGGCAGCACAGGACCAAACCGCAGGACGCTGCGGAAGAAGTTGTGAGCCATCCCATCCGATCTCTCTCACCCCTGCCCCCTCACTCGCTGCGCCCGACGTCTTCTCCGTGATAGGACAGGTATCTCCGAAGTCGCCTTCACAACGCCCTTGGATTCGAGACTCTTGCGATCCTATACAGTCTTCCGTACTCATTGCTGCTCTGGGCGTAAGTCGTGATAAACCGGTGATCGTCACGAGATTCATTGGTCTGACATCGTTGATCCACAGCACGGTTGCGTTTCTCTCTGCCTTCGGTCTTGAAGCACTACTGTTTAGCAACGGATTGTGGACGAGAGTCCCCGTCGGGGTCATACTTGTGATGATACTCATGCTGATCTCCTGGTGTATCTGGACCACGTTGGAGGCTAAGACGGATTTCAGCCTCTTGAGCAGCGTCCACACCTTGAAAGACCGCCTCGTGGATTTCACGCGGGGTGCGCGAGGCAACGCCTCCGAACCCGGGTCAGACGTGGGAGATGCTGGAGATGACGATGGTCAAGGCAAGATCAGGAGGCTCTCCCGATCGGGGACCTTGAAGGAGGCCTTTGGTCGACTCCGGCCACGAAGGCCGAGAGCTTCGACGTCCGCGACGCTCGTCAACCCAACCGGGGTCATCGGGTTTGTCCCGGGTGTGACGATAGTGGAGATGGATAAAATTAAGAAGAACGACTCTGGGAGCGCAGTGTAGGACGTGCGTGTTCCCGCCTTTCTTGGCTTGCTGTGTACCCTGCTCCTCTGTGTTGTAATTCGCTGTAGCTCTCATCACCCCCTTGTTCGATTGTATCGGTTAGAAATTCGAGAACGTGTTACCATGGTTAAAAACAAGAAATGAAAAGTGAACTCGGGGTTGCGATAAATAGACTGAAGATATCGATACATGTACGAGCGTGTGGCTGGACGAAAGAAGGGAACGAAGGGGGGAATGGCGCTTGGCGCTGGAAATGTGGCGATGACCTTCAGCGTTGACTCTTTGTCTTGTTCTTGTCCTTGGAGGACCCTGAGGACTTGATTGGGCTGTTCGACCCGTTCTTGGTAGGCGAATCGCCCCTCGAGGTGGATGGATCGTTCCTCGAGGTGGATGGATCGTTCCTCGAGGTGGAATAATCGTTCCTCGAGGTGGAAGAATGAGAGGAGTCCTTGCTTTTGGTGGCTTGGCCTTCCTGCGTCTTTCCGTATTGCGGGTTCTTGGCCTTACCCTTGGGGATAAAGATGAGGCTTTTGGGAGTTTATCAGAATGGTCGTCCCGCCACAATCAGGTTAGGTGTGTAGAAGACGTACTCGGACCCGTCCAAGGGGATCCTGTGGGGTAGAACGTTTGTCAATTATCGTGTTTAGGATAGGAGAAGACGAGTGGACGTGTGATGGGGGGTTACAGTACTTACTTGAGCTCTCCTGAGGTAACCTCAAGGATCAAGACCTTGGTATCGGAGTCGAGGGTCTGCTTTTGGGGGAAACCAGGGTAAGGAAAGATCCTAGGCTGGGGTAAAGAGCGGTCTTTGCGCACCTTGGTGGTACTGAAGGCGAGATGAGTGTTATCCAAGGAACGACGAACAATCAAATATATGCCACAAAAATGATGGTTGTCCGTCAGATAAATATGCAATTGTGAAGAAGGAGAAGAGCCTACGCCACGGTCTGAGAGGCGATAGTGGTCATTTCGTTTCCGAGCGTTGATGAAGGAGTAGTAGTGTTGGTGGTAGTCAACGGAGAAGATGTAGACGGGTGGCGCTTCTGGTCCCCGATGGGCTTAAACGGTAGCGAATGTGGCGATGATTTGAGCGGGCGGTGGGACGTATGATTGGTCTGTGTCATCCTAGGATTTTAATTCAGAAACCAGTGAAAGTCCCCCCATATTGTGGTCGAATGAGGATATTAGGCGCGACATTGGGAGCGTGCCCCTGATTCTGAATGGCTCAAGACAGTTGGAATGACGGTATCGGCTCCTTTGAGGTTCGTGGACGATACCGGAGGCCGAGCAGCACAGCGTACTACTACCTCGAGACCATCCATCATATAATCACGCATCGCGTATCATGGAAGATTGGTGTAGTTATCTGAGGGAGATGATATCAGTTGGCTGCATTCCGGTGATCGAGATAAAATCTGGGCATGATCAGATTCCGAAGTGAGGAGGTCGATCTCCGACGGAGTGAGATCCCGGCTAGACGGTACACAGGTAAACTTTATCGGATAAAAGCCGACCGAAGCGACCGGAACCTCTTCATTTGCGGGGGTCCGGACTCTGTGTGGTACAGCCGTGTAACCCCGCCAACCCCCGCCTTGTTGTATACGAGGAACGTTGAAGCGGGACATTGATTGTTCGCTTCTGGCAACCGGTGCCATGACCAAATTTGCTGTTGGACCTGGTGTCACGCCCTGAGCGCCGATGGTGTGGAATGGCAGCGGTTATGTAGGATCTCCGACGTGCTGGCTGTACTATGAAACGCTCGTGGCGTCCTCGGTTTTTTGAACGATTGCTTCCGATCTACAGTAGAACATATATGGTGCGACATTAACCCACACCTGCTTGTACAAAAGATGGTACACGAGGGGATCAGCGGAGGATCAACTAGCCTTTGCCAGAGCTCTTGACCACAGGTTTAGCTGGTTTCCCCTTCCTATGGTATTCGACGCTGATTGAACAGCCATCGTGTCAGAGGATGTCCGGCATTGACGGTAGAAGAAATAGCTAGGACTTACACGTCGTCATCGCCATCGGATGGGCTTGTCGGAAGTTAAAAACCGCTATTATAATATTGGGGAACTGCCAGGTACGCTTACTCGGGGTAGCCGCCACCCTGCCCGGACTGGTCTTGATCTTTGGATCGATTGGGTTTCAGCGTTCAGAGGAGGTGAAAGGGGGGTAGTGCTCACCTTTAGAGGACGTAGGGTCTTTTGCTTTTGTGTCGGATTCGGGGTGGGGTTGGACCACGCTTGGAAGAAAAGATGATCCAGATTGAGATCCATGGTCGCGCCATCGGTGGCATTGCTGGTTCGCTGGAGAACGTCTACCCACCTGGCATCGGCCTTCGACAAGGATTGTTCCCGATCCATGCTGTAATCGCAGTACTGGCACAGGTCGTTTGGGAGAGGGCACGGCGAGGGAGATGAACCGTGATTGCACCCCGGCCCGTGGGTTTACCCAAGTTTCCCACACCAGGTCCATGTGACGGGTTGTTGTTTTTTCCTCCCGTCTTTTGTGAAACCCGATACTAGGGTTTGAAAACCAAAGCCAGACAAACAACCATGTATAACTTGGCATCGGAGGAGACTTCCTGTGCATTTGTTTTTTCCGGTTAAGAAGCGAAGGGCACGGCGCTGAATGGGACTGCTGCTGGATCCGAGGGTGTTGTCAAGGGTCGGACAGCATGGAGGGGCGGTGCGGCGCCTGCTAGCGCCCGTGGGAACGCCGGGGCGACACCGTGACAAGTCAAGTTGGGTATAAGACCTCGGAGGTGGGCTTAGTTTCCCCGCCCCACCGTACCGACCAAACAGAAATGAGCGACATCAAGACTTCTCTTAAACCCTCCGCCCCAGTTCTTTCCAAGAGGTACACCAAGTCTCCTCGGTATGTTTACGTTTCCCATCACATCCATCCCACCACCTTACCCCATCGTCAGTGTGGATATTCAGCATTTGTCGATTCCAGCTGCTTTGTTCACCGATGCCGTCGATCCTGAGTGAGTTCCCCTCATATCTGGCCATCGAACTTTGCTGACTTCCTAACAGGCCCCAGTACCTCCCGCCAGGTTGGAGGTCGTACGTTCATCCAGAGGGTGCCCTCTATTTCCACCGAAACTCCCAGTTGAACATCGTCACCGGGGAAGATCTCTCATCCGTAGCAGCGTCAAGCCACATCTACTACTGGAGCGAAGAGGTAATTAAGATGTTCGGGGAAATCGGAGTTCCCCTCTCCGATTCGTACGAACTGTACCTTGAGTTTGACGAAGACGACCTCAGCTGCGGGTACTACATCGTAGATCATTCAAAGCGATGTATCTTCTGGCTTGAGCCTGTATCCACCGGTGACGTTGGAATGAACCCCGCCTTCTCCCTAGAACACCTCCGTACGTCTTTGATCTCTCAATCACCGCCTTCTGGATCACCTCTCATTTCATGACGTGTCGCTCGTGATAGGCTACGAGCTAGAGGAGGCGTACTGGTCCCATGTAGAGTTTTACCCATCCCAC
>Ga0307509_10006198_pt1 | contig 16200 bp, 10 predicted proteins | sample 10_EM_MG_FD_202245 | JGI IMG/M metagenome (GOLD analysis project Ga0307509, IMG submission 202245) | Populus trichocarpa ectomycorrhiza microbial communities from riparian zone in the Pacific Northwest, United States - 10_EM | ecosystem: Host-associated > Plants > Roots > Unclassified | place... | reverse complement strand
TTCTAATCTAGCCCTAGTCACCTCCCACAAAATATTACAATTAATCAACCAAATGCATCCTAACTTATACATAATACACATTTTGCGAACTTGATTTAATATTTGTGGATAACATAAAGGGGAGTTACAAATTTCAGCAGCAAGATTGGGACATACCTTTTAAAGTAGTGAACATGGTTCCTTTTGATATGGATAAACAAAAAGGCTTTCAACTCCAAATTAGTGTTAATTATTAACTGATATAGTTGGCTTGCGATAATGGGTACTGATTATAGACAGTTAAGTGTGGGTTTATCACTATTAGATGATAATCTGCCCTAGATAGATTACGTGGATGGCCTAACAGATGCATTTATGGACTAGTGGGATATGTTTAGGTCCAAGAGAAAGTCTGGTTGTGCCAGACCAGAATAATTACTGAAAAGGACCATAATTTTTTATCTGACTGTTAGATCTTTAGATTTTCAAAATCTCACCTCAGAACCCTAATTTTAGCATTTTTTTGTGATTGTCCTTGTTATTTTCGAATTTCATGCTTCTTTCCTTTGTAATTTCATATTTTTATTTTGTTTCCCAGTTCAGGTAGGGTTTCTGGTTATTTAAGACTTTGTAAACCTCCTGAAGAATTATTATTAGAGAGAAAATAAAACCTGCGAACTTAAAATCTAATTAAGGAGTAGGGCATCTGCTTGGTGGTAGCAGTTGAAGAAGACAAGGAAGAGACAAGGGAAAGCTAGAATAAATGATTGTGACAAGATTAAGAAGAAGATGAGAGAACATTTTTTTTTTCCTTTTAGCTACTCATAGACTTTATATTAGAGGCTCTACATGCTAAAACAAGGAGGTAAATCTAGCACTGACTACACTGATGAATTTTACCAACTAGTTTTAAGGAATGATCTAGTAGAAACAAAGGAGTAGCTAGTGGCATGATACCTTAATGGTCTTTGATATTGAGGACGTTGCCTTGTTTATTTCTCTATGGGTCAAAAATACTTTGATAGTGCTTGGTGCGATGTGGTCTCGATAGATGCCTGTCATATTTTGTTAGGGAGGTCATGACAGTTTGATAGGAGTGTGGTTCCTGACGGAATGAAGAACACTTATACCCTTAGTATTAAAGGGAAGAGTATAGTTTAGGCACCTAAGAGGGAGACAATATAGATGAAGGCTGATAGTGGGAAGAATTTGTTGTTCTTATCACAATTTATGATAGAAATAAGGAGTGAGCGAGTGGTGTTTGCTCTAATACCTAAAAGTATAGCCATGAAGGAGAAGGAAGAAGAGAATGACTAGAAGGGGCACGAAGTATGTTAGCAGAATTTTCAGATTTAATGTAGAATGAGTTACCCCAAGGTTTACCTCTCATGAGAGAGATACAACACCAGATTGACTTGATGTCGGGTTCTAGCTTGCCAAACAAGGCAGCTTACAAACTTAGCCCTAAAGAAGCCGAAGAGTTGAAGAGACAAGTTTTAGAGTTGCTAGAGAAAGAGTATATCAAAGAAAGTATGAGTCTTTGTTCCATGCCAACCCTTTTGGTTCCCAAAAAGGATAGGTCATGGCGTATGTATGTGGATAGTAGAGTCATAAACCGAATCACAATAAAATACAAGTACCTCATACCGCGTCTAGATGACAGTTAGATTAGTTGGCAGGGTCTAAGATATTTTCCAAGATTAATCTCAAGAGTGGTTATCATCAGATCAAGATCAGACTGAGGGATGAATGGAAGACAACCTTCAAAACGCACCATGGGTTATAAGAGTGGTTATCACCATGAGGTTCATGCATCAAGTATTGAGGTCATTAATTGGTAGATTTATCATCATCTATTTCAATGACATTCTCATTTATAGTTCCACTCTAAAGTCTCATTTGGAGCACCTACGAGATGTTTTTGATACTTAGATGAAGGAACAGTTGTATGTCAACTGAAAGAAATGTAAGTTCTTTACTGATACTATTGCTTTTCTAAGCTTTATTGTATCTATTAATGGTGTTCAGGCTGATCAAAAGTAAAATCTCTGCAATTGTTAAATGGCCGACACCAAAGAGCATTCATGATGTGCAGAGTTTTCATGGCCTTGCATCTTTTTATAGAAGATCCATCAGAAACTTCAGTTCCCTTATCGCACCAATTATAGAATGCCTAAAGGCATGTATATATCAGTGGACAAATGAAACTGAAACAAGTTTTCAGTTAGTGAAGTAGTAGATGATCGAAGCTCTAATTTTAGCATTACCGGACTTTAAGAAACTGTTTGATGTAAATTGTAATGCTTCTGGAGTAGGCATTGGAGGAGTTTTTTAGCCAGGGTGGTCGCTCCATCACCTTCTTTAATGAGAAATTATCCAGCTCAAAAAAGAACTATTCCACATATGATATGGAGTTTTATGCTATTTTTAGACTTTAAAACATTAGAGGCACTGCCTTGTAAAAAAAGGAGTTTATTTTAATTACTGACCATAAGGCTCTGAAGTACATAAATGAGCAGTAAAATCTGAGTCGTCAGCATATGGAGTGGGTGTCCTTTTTAAAAGAGTTCACTTTTTCATTGAGGCACCAATTAGCCAGTTTAAATAAGGTGGATGACGCTCTTAGTTGACGTGTGACTTTACTCAATACCATACGCACCTATGTGCTAAGATTTCATACTTTTTGTGAGTTGTATTCAGGTGATGCCTCATTCAGTCAGATTTATGTTGAGTTAATGGGGGGCGGTAAACGAGATAACTATGTGCTTTTAAATGATTATCTTTTTCATGGTTTGCAGCTTTGTGTTCTAGTTTGCTCTTTGTGAAAACGTATCATTCGTGAATTGCATTATAATGTGCATTTTAGATGGGATAAGATGTTGGCTCTAATATCCACATATTATTACTAGCCTAAATTACTAAGACATGTTTCTAACTTTGTTAAGAAGTATGCTATTTATCAAAGGTCCAGGGGGCCTTATCAAATATTGGGTTATACACCTCGTTACCAATTCTTGATGCTTCATTGCTAGATGTGAGTATGAGATTGTCTATGGACAAAATCCTTTTGAAGTATTTGAGTTAATTTTTGTACCTCGCATTGAAAGCTTGAGCATCCAAGCTACTGACATGGCAAATTATTTGCATGACATTCATAAACAGGTCAAGCAAACAATCAATGGCAACAATGTTATGTATAAGGCCCTGACTGATACTCATTATAAGAGAGTGGTGTTTGAAGTTGGTGATTAGGTGTGGGCAATACTTGCACGCGACATGTTTCTAAAGGGTGAGTATAACAAGCTGAAGGAAAAGAAGATAAGTCATTGTAAGGTGTTACAGATTATAAATGATAATGCCTACAGGATTTGTCTTCCTCACCATCTAAAGATTTCTGATGTCTTCAATGTCCACCACTTGAGTTCTTATTTGGAGGAACATAACACGAGGACGAGCTCTCTCCAACCTAGGGAGAATGATGTAGTTGGGCTTGCGATAACCGGTGATTCTAGGCAGCCAGGTGTAGGTCTATCACAACTAGATGAGGATCTGGTCCAGATAGATTACGTAAATGACCTAACAGATGCATTTATGGACCAGTGGGACAAATCTAGATCTAAGAGGAGGTCTAGTCATGCTAGACGAGAATAACGACTCAAAAGGGCCATAACGTTTTATCCGACCATTGGATCACACTCAAAATTTTACAGGAGTTGTTGGAGGTTGTTTTCTTTAAAGTAGCGATAAAATCGCTTCTTCGACCATCGGATCTCACCCCGGGGCCTTGATTTTAGCAATTTTTGTGATTTTTCTTTTTATTTTTTGATTTCATGCTTCTTTCTTTTGTAATTTCATATTTTTATTTTGTTTCCTAGTTAAGGTAGGGTTTCTGGTATATTTAAGGCTTTGTAAACCTCCTAAAAGATTATTATTAGAGAGAAAATAAAACATGCGAACTTGGGGTTCACATCTGCAACCCTTTTCGCTCATTAAATTTCATGTGTTATTTTTTTGTTTGTTGTTGTCTTTAACTTTTGCCTGTATCACATACACAAGTCATCCAGTATGTTACTAAGATCAAAGATGCTTAGAGAAAAGAATTGGCAGCTATAATTTGCCTCTCAAGGAACTAAATATGTATTTTTGGTCTCCACCCAAAGAACATTAGGTTAAATTAAACATTGATAGTGCTAACAAGGACAACCCGAGACTTATTAGAGCGAGTAGTTAGATTTGAGATTGCATAAGGCGTTTTATGGTGGCTTCACAACAAGAGTTGAGCACTGTAACGCCATCCAAACTAGGTTGTGGGCATTTAAAATAAGGCTAGAGATAGCTTGAAATAGGTTGGGTTAAATTAAACATTGAAGGTGTTAGAATAGAAGGTGAGGTTAGGGGGGACAAAAGGGAAAAGATATTGAAGGGGTTTATAAAAAATAAGGTTTGTTTTGTTAATGGTATTTTTAGAATATTATTTTTAATATGAATTCTAAGAGGAATTATCGTAGTAAATTATAAGAGTCTCCTTTTAATTTGTTTTTGGCCATTTTTAAACTATTGAATTCTTTATAGAATTCAAATCAATACCCTCTTAAGAGTTCCAAACTAAAGAATTGATTTAACCCTTGGAATTAAATTCAATTTCAAGAGTTTCAAACAATTTGTCAACTGGAAAAATTAAATTAAATAAATATAGGAGAGAAATAAATTTGCTAACTCTTTTTTTATTCATAGAACAAATTGTTAGCTTGTTTATTTCCTTCGCCTTTCTAGTTTCTATTTTCTCCTCTAGTTGGCAATATTATAATTATAACTATATATATAAAAAACAAATGGTGTGGTGATTCATTATGCAAAATGCACTACGGGTTCCCTTTTCCATCCATTTTTTATTTGGCCCTCGTAGGATTAAATTGTAAGCCAATTTAAGTCACTTCATTACAGGAGGGTGAGATTGAAAGACATGGGCTTTTTTAAATATTGGGGGTGAAATATCTATTATGCTTTTAAAAACAAAACCAAGAAAACATGTTATTGGATCTAATTCAGTAATTTCAGTAATTTCATGATAGTCCATTTATCATTCCAAGATTTTAAAGGAAATTTTTTTTTTTATATAATGCATAGTGAAATGATCCTTATACCTTTAGATCCAATATTTTTTTAAAGCTTACATTCAGAGTCATTTTCATCTTTTTCATTTTTAATGAACAATAAAATGACTTGCATGCCCTTGGAAGTGGATTTTCTATAGCTTATGTTCAGGGATATTTTTGTATTTGCACTCAGGCTTTTTTGTATTATTAGGTTGGTTTTAGGGAATTTATGTAATTTAATATATACAAATATTATTAAAAAAAAAACTAATGATGCATGTGTTACACATGCCAGCGCTTGAGCGACGTGTATGGAGTCGTTTAATGGACAAACACCACCTTTTGTGACAGTGTTTGAATCATCTTGATGTTTCCTTTGCAGTGAGGCATCGTGTGTAGCCAAAGGTCATCTAGTTTGGCGTTGGCAACCTTCCACCCTTCTTCTCTCTCTCCTTCTCGATTTTCACATCTACCCCTCCAAAATCTCAAAGAAGCTCTTCAATTTATGTTATTTTGATTACTATTTATTTTATTTGGAATAATTTATGAAATTTGAATTCTTTATCAATTTCATCCCTCTCATTTTTTTAATCTTTCAAATTTAATAATTATTCTTTTGATTGCTATTTTTCTCACTTTGGCAATGTTTTAAAAAAATCAGTTTTATTCTTCAACATTAAATTTGTTTGGAATTGAACTTCTTGATTGAACCCGAGACTAAAATTTCATGGGTTGAGAGTTTTAGAAATTAACTCATGTTTAGGAGGTTCACCCAGGTTGTTTTGGTTTTTTAAATTGATATTTTGTTGCGAGTTCATCCTTCAATATTATATTAGTTTAATTTTCTTTTTTCTAGTTTCGCTATTCAACATTGGATTGTTTTATAGTTGAACTTCATAGTTTTATTCAATTCGTTTTTGTTAACGATTTTTTTATCTTTTATTAGCATGAATAATCATTTAATTAAAAAAACATTTATTATAAAAAATAAAGTTATTAAACACAACTGAGTACATGACCCGAGATCAACTAATTTGTTTGGTTTTGAAATCAAACTTGTTTTCTCATCTTTTTCCCAAATAGAGACCGTTTTCATCACCTTAACCTTGCTGCTGAGTTCCATATTTTAACTTTAATCTATACCGCAATAGTTTACCTTCAATATAAGTTGCTGCTTGTAAGCATGCATGATCCTGTAGCAGGAGCACCCACTGGAAACATAAATGATATGAACCTTGTGGCCATGACCATGGCCATGCCTGCAATTCCAGAAACATAATTGTATTCGGAAGTAGGTAAGCAAATTTCTTTAAACAACCCTTCACGAGGCTGATAAGGCCAGCAGCTCCTAACCTGTCCCACACAGAATAAAATATGGCACCAAGCAGTAGCATGCACAACTAAACAAAGCTGGCCTTTGAGCCCCCGTTGCCAATAGAGCCACCGCCTAACACGACCGCGTCCTTTGTGGAGTTTGAAACAACACGTGCTTATGTCATGAAAGATACACACACATGGAATTTAGAAAATGAGATGTGAGACTATTTCGAATAAATTGCATAGATAAACAGGTTTTTCTTTGTTTTCTCTCAACAACGACAGCGACAGCAGCAGCAGCAATAATAATAAATAGTTTCTTTGTCTTCTTCCCTTGACGACCATTTGGAATAAATTGCATGGATAAAGAGATTTTTTTTTACTAAGAAATGTGGATGCAAAAGAGAGTTAAAATTATCATGTTATTGTACACTATTTTTTATTTCTCAACTCAGTATAATTGTGTGGACATTCAATTGGATAAGATATTGTTAGTGTATATATTATGTAGCCAATTAGTTGATAACATGTGAAATATATTTAATTTATTAATAAAAACTTATTTATCTTTAATATTAATCAAATATTTGATTAATGAATCTAAAGTAAAGATAAAGTCATTAGAATAAAAATGTTTTACAAAGAAAATTATAAAGTTTTTATATAATAATAAAATTCATATTGCATCAAAGTATTTTTTTTTTTTTTAAATGTTGCTTGTCAATCTCTATAAAGATTGGATATTAATTAGAGTTGTTGAGACTTATACATATTATATTCTTTCTTTTATGAAAAGAAACAGTTGTTCTTATAAGTTGAGGTATGAAGGATACCCTAGAACTAATATGTAGGTGCTTGTTAAATGACATGTACACTGAACTAACCTGTATGAAAATTTCATATGGAAATATCACATGTGTCTATAAAAAGGCTCACATGACGGTTGTGTAAATGATCCTTAAACTTGAGATCACAAAGTTATCTTATACATGGAATGTTATACTTTGATTATACTACATGTTATTCTAATCAAGGGTAACAAACGGGCATATATTGAGCAAAACTTGTACTATAATTGAGAGAAGATTTATCATTCTATGTAAATTAAGAAAATGTTCTATTTATTCTTAAATAGTATTGATTGTAAATTTTTACGCAAAGTGGAATGAGATTTGAAAAAAGTTTCAAATTTTATTTAAATAATCAATGACTGTGATGTTGAGAACGACATAATTTGACATAATGGACATACTTCATGCTATAATATCTAAATCAAAACATTGTTGATGAAGGGATAATAATTATACTAAGAAATTAGTCACTCAAAGGTTAAGTTAAATCATGTATTACTTTTTTAATATTTAGAGGATCATGACACGTTGCTGGATATTGTACTTGATCTTTAAATATAAATGAATCAATTATTGCAACAATTGATAATAAATTAATTTGATTCTATTTTATTTAAGATTATGATTTATATTTAGGCTAACTTGTTAGGGAACCTAATGGTTCACACACATAAGAACCATTTATCAGAAATTAAAATGGAATGATTAATCAAGTGTAACTTGATTGTAAATAAGTTTTAGAAATTGAGAATTAAAGTGTAATTTATACAAGGAATTACAATTCTAGACCTAGAAAAATCAAGTAGGAACTTGATTGAATAAGTTTCTAAAATTGCCCTGAAAAAATATGTGTGATATTATTTAGGGGCAAATTGATATTTTATTTATTTATAAAGTTTTCATGTTTTCTTATAAATAAAATGTCATGCCTCTTATTTTCTATATAGCACACGATATGAAAACTATATAAGTTACAAAACACTTAAAAAAACATAAAAGAAAAGAGCTAGCACTTAAAGGCATAACGTAAATGCCTATCTTCGGGAGAATCTTACCGAACGAGCTACTTTCTTTGTTGCTTCACTTTAGGAACAATAAGGGCCAAAAAGAACATAAAGAAGTCTATGAGTGCCTATCTATTCTCTTATCCACGCATATCGGTCTTTCTCTGGCTGCTCCAGGCAGTGCTCTTGGCTACTACTTGCTTGGGACATTCTCTACTTGCGACTCTCAGTGGCACAGGGGTGCACATTCAGATCCCTTTATCCCCGGAAAGCTTGGCCTACGAATAGGAAGAACCTGAGAACAAAATGAAAGGTAGCTACACTTAAAGACATAACAAGTCATTTCTCCTAAAAAGGTTTAGAAGATTTTTTTATGGTGCTTCATGTGGATTACCATTAAAGATCGGATACTTGGATGACTAGTGGTTTACGACAACTTAGTCTTGAAGCAATTATCCCAATCTGAAAAGAACATCTGATCTTCAAGTAATCTTTGTATAAACCCTAAACAACCCTAGATCTTTCTAACAAGATCTTGAAACTCCTAAAAAAATTCATAATTTATTGTTTTCACTACAAGTATGTGTTTCGGGGAAATCCAACAGTGGTACAAGAACCATTATTAGACAATTAAGGTTGTTGATTGCATGTTTTAATTGTTATTGGCATTAGTTGTGTGTACAAATTAATACAAATTTTTTGAGTTTGGTAATATCCTAATAGGATTAGGAGTTAGTTAAAATGTTTAATTATATAATGTTTAGAAAATTAGTTTTTCTAAAATAAAGAGAGTTTTCAAGATGAAGAATTTTATTTAATTGATCCTAAAATAGTTTAGGATATTAATAAGAATCTTAATATGATTAATTTTCTATTGAATTAAAAAAAACTATTTTTCAAAGAAAATTTATATTAAATAAAATTTATTATGTTTGGGAAATTATTAAATTAGATTTGATTTAATATTTCTATGTGTTAGAAATATTATTTTAAAATTTCACATAAAGCCATTAATTAGAATTGAACCATGCAATGTATTTATTTATACATATTAATGTCTTATTATGCATGATGGATGATTATGGACATTAAAAGACCAATGTGATTGTGTTTTTAATGGTTGGATGATTGTAATTTTAAATATAACTTGTGTGTCCTGTCTTTTCTCTATTTTTCTTCTGGATTGTAAAATTGTTTTCTTATCTAACCCCCCTCGAATGTAACTCAAAGTTTCTTATATAATTATGTAAATGTTATGTAATTTAGAAATGTAGAAATTTCAATATGAAAATCTATTTTGTAATCCAAAATAAATAAAGAACGACAAAAAAAGCTATAATCATGGTGCTTGTAGAGGACTTGTGAAGTTTTGCAATAACTATCTAAGTTTTAACCACATAATTCCCTTTGATGGCTCGAGGGAATTAGTCTAGATATGTCCATAATCATCCAACTAGAATAGCATACTAAGGGTGTATGTTTATATATAATTGTTATGTATGATATATCACTAATGTCATGGAATGAGACTCAATTAAAATAATAAATTCCTCATTAATATATTAAGTATACATTGAGAACTAAAAAACAATTTGCTTAAATTTTTTTTTTTTTGTGTTTTTAGATCATTGTGATGTGCTACTGTTAAAAATAATTTTTTTAAAATAAAAAAAAATATTATTTTAATGCATTTCCAAGCGAAAAACACTTTGAAAAACAACCGCTGCTACAATCTCAAATGGGCTCTTATTTAATATGACCCTAAATAACTAAATAAATTAAAATAAATTAAATTAGATAGATAACATAGCTTATATGACTCCTAGAACAGTTAGATGATAACTCATTTTCTAACTACTGCCTCTAATTTTATATGATTATAAGTAACTCATACAAATCATATAAGATAGTTATGTAGGATCCAATTTTATAGCATTAAATATATTCAATTAACGGTAACCTTGAGTAGCTCAACAAGTTATCCATGAATAGAACTCTGGTTCTATGCATATAAAATCACAAGGCAACAAATCATGGGGAATTGTTTTTTTCATTGTTTTAGAAAATTTATGTGCATTTTTTAGAACTTATAATAAGTTTGTAAAATCCTACCAGTAGTTAGAACTTATAAAGTGTTTTTTTTTTCATTAACTCTAAAAATTTTAATTCTTGAAAATTAATGGTTAACATTATGGTATAAATGTTTGACCTACCAGTAGTCTGATTTCAAGTATCAGGATTTGACTAGAAAATTTTTAGAATTATTTTGGATATTCACCAATTTTAATTAGAAGTATTTTTCACCATAATATATGAGTTATGGAAAACACTTTTGCCTTCTAAGATAAGTGAATCTTATCAAGGCACCTACTTTATTTGGGCATACAAGCTTATAATAAATTTGAAATGCTAGATTTATTCATAAGTGTAAATCTTCATTCTGAATTATAGACGGACTAGTGATTAGGAACCCATTAACACCTTTAACCATATGCAGACTATACAATGCAGCTTATCTCCAGTAAAGTGTGCTATGAGTGCTCATATATTCTTTAGCCACAACTAATCTTTTATCCTAAAATTTCAGATAAAACCAGTTCACCCAGATCTCCTAATAATTTTAAATTAAATAACTAGATGATGACTTTTTAATCTCAATAACGCAACTCCACACGCATACTTGTGATACAACTTATAAATGGATGAAACTTAAAGTTGTGATGCCACTAAGGGACACCCAGTAGAAGCAGGGACGGTGGAATTATTAGAGATTGGCAAGGTCATTTTTGTTGAAAAGGAAAAGAAATTCTTGTTCTTTATCAATATAAAAAGGGATGGAGTCGCCACCTAATATTTTGATCACTAGGAACTCTAACTGATCTTAGAGTCTAGATAAAAGGGACTGCTTGTGTATAAGAAGGACGTATTGCTCCTATTACATCTTAACTAAGGTAAGCTGCACTGTTTGTTTGTCTTATACAAACTGAAGTGTTATTGTGTTTTTTAATCGTTGATATATCTAATGGTTAAAGTTGGTACACCCCAGTAGAGTGGATCATAACTTTAGGGGTCAAACCTAGTCATTCTAGAGTCAAAACATAAAAATAAAAGAAATTATCTTTTTATTTAATATCAGGAATACGTCTTATGTATAAGTTCATAATCTTGTATATTAAAAGAAACAAAATAATTTTTTGGTGTTTCTAAAATGTAGACCAAGTTCTCATGACATTAATAAACTAGTTATTAAATCCAAAAATACATGCAAAGATATCAACAAAACTATTTTTATTTAATTTAAAGATGTTAAATCATGCCATATATATATATTATTGTTGATGCAAATATGAGTTTTTATTTTTATTTTTGAGAGACTTAGCCATGTGTAATTTAATATATTGTATTTTTAAAAGAAATTTGTTTTTTGTTTTTTTGTTTTTTGTGGAAGGAAACTATTTTATATAAAACTGAAAAAGTGTCTCGCATGTAGGTCACAATTGTTTTGAGAGACTTAGTAAAAAATCCACATGAATCTTATTCATTTCACGAGCTTTGTCCAAATTTATGCTAATTCAAATAAATCAATATAAATCCATGAATCACTATTTAATGTTTCAATAAACTCAACCATAAATCATAAACCAACTTTTAATATTCAATTAGAAAACATAACCCTAAAATAAACTCACAATTCAACACAAATTATCAAATAAAAAACACACATAAATTAAAATCAAATAATGTCCAAAATTTCCAAAATTATGCACAATAATAAGCATTTTATCCTAAATTTCACAACATTATAATAATTTGTTCAAAAGATATTTTGAGGTTATGAATCGACCTTTCAAGTGTTTAACATGTCCAAGAACTACTAGAATTAAGGTTGGAGGTCTGCTGGAACAGTGGCAATGCATGCATCATGCACCACCGCCACTATCGAGTCATGGATTCACGTGTTGTTGTTGCTAGAAGAGCACTACCCACAAGATCTCAAGCGCCTCTCCTTCCTCCTTCTATTTACACTAGTTGTGTAACAAATAGCAACCAGGAACAAAAGAAACAAGCACAACAAGTGTCAGTTTTTTTTCTTCCATTCTCCCTCAGATTTGTTGAGACCATAGTTTTGTTGCGATTGGAGGTGTTGGTCATTATGGAAGGAGGTGAAATAGGGTTGTCATGGCGTTATGAAGAGGATGATTGCATAGTTGTTAGATGATTAGTTGTTGGAACTGTCGTGGGTATGTTGTTGACTGATAGGATGAAGAGGAGTTTTAGTGTTGAAAAAAATCAATCGATCTCCTACTCTCTTGGGAAAAGTTGAAGATTATGAGAGTGGTGCTCTTTGGGTTAGACAGATCGTGAGCTATCTTTTAGATCTTATAGTGAACGGGGAAGAAATTATTAGCTAAATAGTTGTTTGTCCAGGTGTTGTGGTTTGTCGTGTGTATTAATGTTGAGTGTAAGGTTGAGAAAGGGGAAATGAGTACCATTTTTTTTTCTAGGTGAGGGTGGTGGTCTCATTTAAAAAAATGGGTTAGGGTTTTTGTATTGTATGGGTATGTGAGTTGGTAGGTGGAAAAGTGTTTTTGTATATGTGTGATTTTTTCTCTAACTAATTCTCTCTTTTTTATTTTTAGGAAAATGCTCTCTCCCTTTTGCTTTTGCTTGTGAGATTCTTTCACTATTTATTTTGTCTCTTCCTAATTGCTTAGTTCCCAAGCAACTCAATATCATATTAGTCCCTCATTTTATTTCTTCGCACTCTTTGTCCTCTTGTCTATATTTTTTTATTTTATTTATTTTTTTGAAAAAGACAATGTCAATGTGGACTCAATTAGAAAATAAATAGTGATTTTGAAATGAACCCGTTAAAAAATGAACGTGTCGAAAGTAAAATTTTAATTTTTAATTTTTTTTATAAAAAGACACTGAAAATATAGAAAGTGATTCAAATACATCAAAAATAATTTTTTTATTTTATGTTGTTTTTCTTTATTTTTTGGATTTTTTTTAAAAAAATGTTAAAAAAATAAGATAAAAAATCAGGTTATTACACCGGTTATTATTTTTATTTTATATATTTTATTTTATTTATCTTCAAGGTTAATTCTACTTGTTAGGTACATATGATTTTATTGTTATAAATAAAAAATATAAATACAACTTATCTATCTAAAACTTGAGATGAAAAAAACAATAAAGATAAATTAAATAATCTCTTTGAAATATTATGAAATTATAGAAAATATCAATTTACATTTTAAAAAGATTTAAGTTAAAAAAAATTAAAAAATAAAAGAGTGGGTATTAATTAAAAAAATTAAAAAAGAAGAGGTTGGGTCTTAACTAGGGCTCACAAGTCAGACTTGGGTGTCTTCCCTTTTTTTTCAAGAGATTGTTTTTGTTTTTATTTTTTTTAATAGAAGACATATTATTTGGCATGACATACGCGATGTTACCCGTGTATAAGTCACTTGTAGTAGTAAAACAAATCAGGATCTAAGTATTGGGATCTCAAAAACATCCTAGAAATCTCACTAAATATATTTTTAAGTCTAAAACACACTCTAATCACTTTAAAACCTAAAATCAAACTAGATAAGAAAAACTAATTATCTAATCTTAATCTAGTTTTTCCGACATGTTTAAAAAGAGATACCACCTAAACTAAATTATTCTCTTTAAGACAAATCAATTAACACAAAATTTGGTCACTTTGATGGTTAGGTTGTGATCAGTAGAATACTTTCTCTCTCTTTCCTTAAATGGCTGAAGCGTAAGAAAATAAAGATTTGGACTGAAACTAAAAACAATATAAAATAACATGGACTAAACTTGTATATTACAAAACTACATGATCAATATCTAATTTTTTATAGTTTATTTTTTGTAAAAATAGCCCTATCTATTTTTTTAGTTATATTATGTTTAGTCGTTGTTCTTCAATTTAGTTCTTACAATAAATTTATAACATATTTTTTAAATAGACCTTTAATTTAATATTAAAATACTCTCATACTCACATGCAAGGAAATAGAAATAGAAAAAACATTATAGCTCCTCTCCCAGATAAATTTGGATTTGAGCAATGTTTTCCTTTACCTTTTTCTTTTTTTTTTGTATTAGAAGTTTTTTCTATTCAGATCATTTTTTTTAATTTCATCATTTTACTTTGCGTTGAGTAAGAATTAGGCTTGATATCAAAAAAATATCTCGACATTGAATTGATGCTTGATTTATATAAAAAAAATTGACTTTTATTGCTTGTTAAAAATAGAAACTGTGGGGAACAAAATTGTCATTTAGGCAAAAATGCAAGTTTTCTTTATTGTTCATTAGGTGACTTTTTTTAAATTGTTGTCTCTAGAGTTTGCTTTTTTTTTTTGTCCCTTTATTTTAAAATTTTTATCTTTGGATCCAAGATTTTATTTTATTCACATTTCAATTTTTAAGTTTGAGATAAGAGAGAGAGTTGTTGGAAAATGGCAAAGGAGAGAGAAAATAATTGGTTACCTAGATTATATGAATAATAAAGCCAAATTTGATGTCAATGTATTCCTCTTAATAGAAAGAGTGTCGTTGAGGTGTTTTTAATATTTTATATTGCCAAAAAAGTATATCAAAATTGATAAAGATTTTCTTAAAAAAAACCATTTTAGGAGAGTTTTGAGTTGAGAAATTAGTTTACTAAGATTCTAAGAGTGTTTTTTTTATTATTATTTATGTGAAATTAAGTTAAAAATTGATTTTTTAGGTCCAAGAAACCCTAGCAAAAAATTTCAGCCACCTTTTGTAGCTAAAATCTAGAAAAGCAAATAACGTGTCGTTTGCAATAACAGATGATGCATCGTTTTCCATAGTAGACAAAATTGTGTTTGCTTTATTTTACAAAAATCAAAGGGAGAATGACATTTCGTCCGCCCATAAAAAAACAAAATCAAAGAAAAGGCTAAGCTAATGGGCCTGGCCTTACAGGCCCACGCATGCCAAAACTTTGTTTTATTTTGCCAGGTACACAGTCCTCCATCTCTTCAGCCTAGGTGCTTATCTTTTTTATATATATGAATTTTGATTGAAAAGCACTATAAAAGAAAGGCTCAATATGATATGTGAATCACAACTCAATTTCTCCATGGTTCTTAAAAAATATTATAGGTTTTTATAGAAAGTTAATATTTTTTCCAATTATAATATACCTAATATGCAAAAAAAAAAAGAAATAAAAAAATGTTCATGAAAATTAAATGAAAATAAAATATTAATCCTTTAAATTTTTTGATGGATTTTTTACATGATTTTATCACATTTAAAAAATATTATTATTATTTTCCTTCAATGACTTAAAAAATATTGAGAAATTATATATATATAGTTTTGAGATCATGATAGGTTTTATTTAAAATCAGTGCTTACCATGAAAACATATTTTCACAAAAACAGTAAAGAGATATTTTAATAAGAAAATGAAGTTTAGATTAAAGAAATGTATTGCTTCTTGATAATTTTATTCATTGTCTTTTCTGCAAATGACTATTTTTATATTTTTTTAATTAAATAAAAAATAGATTAAAAAAGAAAGGTTATTAAACCCGATCAAAGCAATGACCTAGGTTATGAGTTGGACAGGTTAACCCAATTTGACCCAAGTGAATCCAAAACATCATCATTCCCATTTTGTTTATAAAAAAATTAAACTGATGTCATTTTATATTTTTAAAAAAATCATATCGAGTTTTGGTTGGTTTGACTGAGTCACATGTGCGTTTGCTAGGGGTGTTCACGGTTCGGTTCGGTTCGGTTTAGACTTAAAAAACCAACCGAACCGAATTACAATAATTTTGTAAAATATTAACCGAACCGGACCGAAAACCGGTTCAAACCGAACCGGTCCGGTTCGGTTAAATCCGGTTTTTTTGGCAAAAAACCGGGAAACCTAATCCCATTTGTTTT
>Ga0307509_10006197_pt1 | contig 16201 bp, 11 predicted proteins | sample 10_EM_MG_FD_202245 | JGI IMG/M metagenome (GOLD analysis project Ga0307509, IMG submission 202245) | Populus trichocarpa ectomycorrhiza microbial communities from riparian zone in the Pacific Northwest, United States - 10_EM | ecosystem: Host-associated > Plants > Roots > Unclassified | place... | reverse complement strand
CGTACGCGCTCCTTCGCTCAGGCGGAAGACCGACACCGACTGCGCCAGAGACTGCGCCTGCTCTTCCAGGCTTTCCGCGGCGGCGGCCGCCTGTTCGACGAGCGCGGCATTCTGCTGCGTCACCTCATCCATCTGGCTCACCGCGAACCCGATCTGCTCGATGCCGGCGCTCTGCTCGCCGCTGGCTTCTGCAATATCCGCCATGATTCTGGCAACGCCCTTGATGCTGCTTACCACGTCTTCCATCGTACGGCCGGCCTGATCGACCAGTTTGTTGCCGACCTCCACCTTGTCCACCGAGTCAGCGATCAGCCCCTTGATTTCCTTGGCGGCGGCCGCACTGCGCTGCGCCAGACTGCGCACCTCGGTGGCCACCACCGCGAAACCGCGTCCCTGCTCGCCGGCACGCGCCGCTTCAACGGCAGCGTTGAGGGCCAGGATGTTGGTCTGAAAGGCAATGCCGTCGATCACCCCGATGATGTCCGCAATCTTGCTGCTCGACTGGTGAATGGCGCTCATCGTGCCGACGACCTGGCCGACCACGGCGCCGGCCTTCTCGGCAACCTGCTGCGCGTTGCCGGCCAGCAGGTTGGCTTGCTTGGCGTTATCGGCGTTGTGCTTCACCGCGCCGGTCAGCTCCTCCATGCTCGACGCGGTTTCCTCCAGACTGCTCGCCTGTTCCTCCGTGCGCGCGGAGAGATCCTGGTTGCCGCTCGAAATCTCCTTGGCCGCCGTGTTGATCGCGTCGGCGGCGCTCTTGATCTGGCCGACGATCTCGCCCAGATTCCCGGCGGTGGCATTCGCATCGTTCTTGAGCTGGCCGAAAGTACCCGCGTAGCCGGTCGCAATCCTTTGCGTGAGGTCGCCCCTGGCCAGCGCGCCAAGCATGCGCGCCACCTCGTCGAGACCGCGCTGGCTGGTATCCAGCAACTGATTGAGATCGTTGGCCAACTGCAGGAAGAAACCTTCCTTGCCGAGCACCGAAACGCGCTGCGTAAAGTCGCCGTTTGCCGCGGCCGCGACGATCATTCCCACTTCAGTCTCGATCGCCAATTCGTTCGTATGGTCGATCCACTCGCCAACCGAACCCAAGCGCTCGCCCTTGTCGTTGACGATCGGACTCGTAACCACGCGCATGTTGCGCCCACCAATCAACAGTTCGCTGCGCTGCATCGCAGTCAGATCGCGCATGGTCTGCAAAGCAAGCACCGGTTCCTTGTAGAAGACGCCGATGTCTCTGCCGACCACTTTGTCCGCCTCAAAACCGGGAAGCTCCTTGCGAATCTCTCCTTCAAGGCCTTGCAGCGTGTGCTGCAGGGTCGTATTGACGTAGATGATCCGCCCGTCGTTGTCGGCGATTCGCACATTGCCCGAGACGCAATCGAGCCCGGTTCTGATTCGTTGATTTTCGTTGGAAATCCGCGCCGACTCGGCAACATTGAATCCCTGCTGGATCTGCATCGCCTGCAGGCCTTGCAGCACTTTGCCGAGCTCGTCGTTGCGCGAGATATCGACGTTGCGCGTGAAATCGCCGCGCGCCAGCGAGCGGAAGGTCGCAATCGCCTCATTCAGCGGGCCGGTGATCGAACGGGTGATCAGCCACGAAATGAACACGCCGGCCAGCAGGGCCGCCAGCGCAGCGAGAATCGTCAGCCAGCGCACCTGTTCGAAATCGGCGTCGGAGGCCCTGACCTGCCGCTGACCGGCCTCGTTCAGGTACTTCGCCAGCTGATTGAGGCGCTCGGTAACTTCCTCGTAAGCCGGATTGATTTTCTGCAGGAGAATCAGGTTGGCATCGTCGAAACGCCCCTCGGCCAGCGCCGCCCTGGCTGGCAGCAAACCTTCCGCGACATAATGCTGGCGCGCCTCGGCGAGCGCCTCGAACAATTGCTTGTGCTCGCCGGCATGGACATTTCTTTCGTAATTTGCCAGGCGGCTGGATATTTCGTCGATGTTCTTGTCGATCGCCGACAGATGAAGATCGAGCGCGTGATCATGCAGTTTGACGTAGGCGCTGTTCGGATCGTGCTGCAGGGCGAGCAGAACCTGCGCCCGGTTATCGCTGACCAAACGGCCGGCGACGCCGATCTCCTGCAAAGGAACAACACGGTTGGCATACAGATCGCCGATCCCCGCATCGACCTTCGCCATGCCCCACACCCCCATCACCGCAATCACCACCAGTGCGGCCAATATCGCGGTGAAACCGAAGATCATTTTCGCCTGCAGGGAGAAGCGCTGGAACAGACCGTCGCCTCCTTTGCCGACGGCACCGTGTCTGATGCGCAGCCCGGCGGCCTTCTTTTCGCGAAACAGGCGATAGGCATTGTCCACCGCTTCGATCTGCTGCGCCGTCGCCTTGCGCCGTACCGAGATATAGCCGGAAATCTCGCCGTCGGCTTCGCGGATTGGCGCCGCCGTGGCCAGCACCCAGTAGAAATCGCCGTTCTTGCAACGGTTCTTTACCAGTCCCGTCCACGGGCGGCCGTTCTTCAGATCGCGCCACAGGTCTTCATACGCTTCCACCGGCATGTCGGGGTGGCGAACGATGTTGTGCGGTTCGCCAATCAATTCGGCTTCGGCATAACCGCTGATATCGATGAAGTCCTTGTTGATGTAGGTGATCTGCCCCTTGAGATTGGTTTTCGAAACAATCAGCGAGTCGTTACGCAAAACGATCTCGTTGCTGGTCACTGGCTGGTTGTTGCGCATTCCTTCTTCTCCTTCTTGCGTCCTGCAGGTGAGGTCCCGGAAATTCAGAACTCTTCCCATTCGTCTTCGCCGGGCGGCGGCAAGGCGGCCATTTTCCGCACGGCCCCGGCCTCGACCAGCGCCGTGCCGGCGCCTTCCGCGAGCGCAAACACCGCGACCGAGCGGACCAGCGCCTGCGCCTGTTCCTCGAGGCTCTCCGCCGCGGCCGCCGCCTGTTCGACCAGCGCCGCATTCTGCTGGGTCACTTCGTCCATCTGGCTGACTGCCGTGTTCACCTGCTCGATGCCGGCGCTCTGCTCGCGGCTGGCTTCGGCAATATCGGCCATGATCGTGGCCACGCGCTTGATGCTGCCGACCACCTCGGCCATCGTGCGGCCAGCCTGATCGACCTGCCGGTTACCGTTCTCGACCTTGTCGACCGAATCGGCGATCAGGCCCTTGATCTCCTTGGCGGCCGCCGCACTGCGTTGCGCCAGGCTGCGCACCTCGGTCGCCACGACCGCAAAACCGCGCCCCTGCTCACCGGCGCGTGCAGCCTCGACGGCGGCATTGAGCGCAAGGATATTGGTCTGGAAAGCGATGCCGTCGATCACGCCGATGATGTCGCCAATCCGGCTGCTCGACTGGTGAATGGCGTTCATCGTCTGCACCACCTGAGCGACGACGTCGCCGCCCTTTTCGGCCACCTGCCGCGCATTGCCGGCCAGTTCGTTGGCCTGTTTCGCGTTCTTGGCGTTCTGCCGCACCGTGCCGGTCAGCTGCTCCATGCTGGAAGCGGTTTCTTCCAGGCTGGTGGCCTGCTCCTCGGTGCGCGCCGAGAGATCCTGGTTGCCGCTGGCGATCTCTTTGGCCGCCGTATTGATCGCGTCGGCCGCGCTCTTGATCTGGCCGACGATGTCGCGCAGATTGTCGACGGTGGTGTTGGTGTCGTCCTTCAGCTTGCCGAGCGTGCCCCGATAGTCGGTCGTCACCGAGTCGCTCAGGTCGCCTCGCGACAGCCGTGCGAGAACCCGGCCGATATCGTCGAGCGCGCTGGCGTTCACTTCCAGCAGGGCGTTGATCCCGTCGCCCAGTTTCAGGAAAAAGCCCTGCATCGCCGTGGTATCGAGCCGCTTGGCAAAATCGCCGGCCGCCGCCGATTCGATGATGGCCGCCACCTCCTTCTGCATCGCCACTTCCAGCGTGCGATCGAGCCACTCGACCACGGTGCCGACACGCTCGCCGCACTCGTTCATGACCGGGCTGGCGGCCTGGGAGAAGATACGGCCGCCCACCTCGATCTCCGCCCGGTGCGTGCCGTGCAGACCCGCCAGCAGCTTGCGCTGATGCGACGGCTGCCGGTGGAAGGCGTCGAAATTGGCGCCGAGAACATGATCGGCGCGGAACTGCGGAAGTTGCCGGCGGATATCGGATTCGGCCAGGCGGAACATATCGACCACCGCGGCATTGCAATAGATGATCTTGCCCTCGGGGTCGGCGACCATCACGCTGGTCGACGAGACGTCGAGCGCATTGCGGATGCGCAGATTCGCATTGGCGAGCACCTGGTCGGCCGCGATGCGATCGCGCAGGGTTTGCTGGGTGGCGTTGATTTCGGCAGCGATGCCGGCCAGTTCGTCGCTCGAATCGACCACCACCGGCTCGGTGAAGTTGCCCGCCGCAACGCGACGCGCGCCGTCGCCGAGGGCGGCGATCGCGTGCAGCAGATAGGCGCGGAAACTGAGAAAAAGATACGAAACCACCAGCAACGCCAAGGCTACCGCCAGCAGCGACTGCAGGCGCGCAAGCTGGAGCCGGGAAACCCGTTCGCCGGCCAGGCGCGTGAACTCCTTGCGCGACGCGTCGTTCAGCTCATAAGCGGCGTCGATCGCCGCTGAAGCGACGCGGAAGGTGGCGTCGCCTTGTGCAGCGATGCCTTCTGGCGCCAGCACCTCGCCGGCAACGAGCTTCAGGTAGGCATCCATTGCCGCTTTGAGCGACTCGGCCGGCTGCTGCAACACGGCCTTCACGGTGGCATTCGCGTTTTCAGCCTTGAGCAGGCCGGTGTCGATATCGGCGAGATCGGCGCCGATCAGGCGCAGCAAAACGTTCAGTTCGATGCGTTGCTCCGGCGCTAGCGAATTCACCGCGATCGCCTTGGCCGACATGGCGCGCATGATGCCGGCGGACTCGGTCATGCGGACGATCCTGGTGGCGAAGGCATCGACCAGGTAATAGCTTTCGAGATCCGGATCGAGCGTCATGTTGGAGCGATCCGCGACGAGGATGAGAAAGTCGCGCGCCTTGCCGATCACTTCCGTATGCCGGCGAAAACTTTCTTCGGCGGCAAGACTGTCGCTGCGCGACTCGAGTGCCCGCCATGCCGTTTTCAGCCCCTCCCACTCGGCCCGGGTGGCGAGCGCCGCCCCGAACTCGACGTCGAGCCGGTCGGCGTCGGCAATGGCCGCCCGGACCTTGCCGCGCACCGCCGGCAAGCTGCCGCGCGCCGCCTCGACGCCGGCGATCGCCTGCTGCGACAAACCGCGATGCAACTGCAGCGATTGCGTCAGGTAGCGAAGCGGTTCGATCATCCGCACACCAAGCAATTCGCGCTCGGAAAACGCAATCTGCGCATTCAGTTGCTTGACGTACGAAACCAGCAGAAAAGCGATGGGCAACAAAAAGACGGCCGCGATCAGCAGCAGCTTTTGCGGCATGCGCAGTTTTGCCAGGAGGCGGATTCCGATACCGAGCATCGCTTGTCTCCTAGGCGCTCGCCGCGTCGTCGATCAGTTCCATATCGCGACTGGTCATCAGTTGCTCGATATCGGTGACGATCAGCATGCGCTGATCGAACGCCGCCAGGCCGAGAATGTATTTCGTGTCGAAGCTGGCGGAAAAATCCGGTGCCGAACGGATCTGGGCGGGCGCCAGCGAAAGCACATCCGAGACGCTATCGACCACCATGCCGATCACGCGGCCCGCCACGTTGAGAATGATCACCACCGTGAACGGGGTGTACTCGGCCGTCCCGAGCTTGAATTTGATGCGCATATCGACCACCGGAACGATGATGCCGCGCAGATTGATCACACCCTTGATGAAAGGCGGCGCATTGGCGATCGTCGTCGGCGGCTCGTAGCCGCGGATTTCCTGCACCTTGAGGATATCGATCGCGTACTCTTCGGCGCCCAGCGTGAAGGTCAGAAACTCGCTGCTCACCTGCTCCTCGTCGTGTGCCGTGCCTGACTGCTGATTCGCGTTCGCCATCATTTATTCCGTTCGCAAGTTTGTTTCAGGCGCTGGCCATCTGGGCGGATTTCGCCATGGCGGCCAGGGCCGGGATATCGAGGATCAAGGCCACGTGGCCGTCGCCCATGATGGTCGCCCCCGATACGCCGGCGACCCGGCGGTAGTTGTTTTCCAGGCTCTTGATGACGACCTGGTGCTGGCCGACGAGGGCGTCGACAAAGAGCGCCGCTTTGGTCTCGTCGGCATCGAGGACGACCATGATGCCGTGCGTAAAATTGGTCGCCGCCGCGCGGATGTTGAATATTTCGTGCAGCACGATGACCGGCAGATACTCGCCGCGCACGCGGATGACGCGCGCCTGGTTGGAGAGCGTTTTGACGTCCTGCGCTGCCGGCTGCATCGACTCGATCACGTAGGAGAGCGGCAGGATATAGGTCTGCTCGCCGACCGCGATCGACATCCCGTCGAGAATGGCCAGCGTCAGCGGCAGACGCACCGTCATGCGCGTTCCGGCGCCCGTGATGCTCTCGATTTCGACACGACCGCCCAGGGCCTGAATGTTTCGCCGAACGACATCCATGCCGACGCCGCGACCGGAAACATCGGTCACCACGGCCGCCGTCGAAAAACCGGCTTCGAAGATGAGCATCCAGACTTCCTGGTCGCTCATCTGGTCCGAGACCTGGAAGCCGCTCTCACGCGCCTTGCCGAGGATTTTCTGACGACTGAGGCCGCCGCCGTCGTCGCCGACCTCGATCACGATGTTGCCCCCTTGATGCGCGGCGCGCAGCGTGATCGTTCCGATCGGGTTCTTGCCCGCGGCGGCGCGCACCTCGGGCAGCTCGATTCCGTGATCGAGGCTGTTGCGGATCAGATGCGTCAGCGGGTCGGCAATTTTCTCGATCAAGCCCTTGTCGAGCTCGGTGCTTTCGCCAAACATCTTCAACTCGACCTGCTTGCCGAGCTTTGACGACAGATCATGTACCACGCGCGGAAAACGGGAAAAGACAAAGGAAATCGGCAACATGCGAATCGACATCACCGTTTCCTGGAGATCGCGTGAGTTGCGCTCGAGCTGCGCCAGGCCCTGGACCAGGCGCTCCGGCGCGGCGCCGTTCATCTGCTCGGCGCACTGCAGCAGCATCGCCTGCGTGATGACCAATTCGCCGACCAGGTTGATCAGCTGATCGACCTTCTCGACGCCGACGCGAATCGACGAGGTCTCGGCGGCAGCAGACGCCGGCCTGTCCGTCCGGCGGGCGGCGAAAGCCGGCGCCCCAACGACGGCGAGCGGCGCGGATTGCACAAGCGGCACCGCAGCGCCCGTTTCGCTTGGCGGCGCAAAAAAGCCGAAGCCTTCATCCGCTGCCTGGACTTCGGCGGGGGCAGGGGTTGCCGCGGGCGCCAGCGGCATGAAGAAACCGTAGCCCTCGCCTTCCTCGGCCATGGCGATCACATCGGGTCCGCCGGCCCCGGGCGCACCGTCGAACAAGCCGAACGAGTCATCGACGACCGGCAGGCCAGCGGCATTTTCAAACAGTCCGAAAGCGCCCTCCGCATCGTCCTGCGTATCGGAATCCGTCGCCTCGACCCGCCAGGCATCGCGCTCGGCAATAAAATCGATCGATTCGCCCAGACGCTCGGCGCTTTGCCCGGTCGCCAGACGCAAATGCCAATAGCCCGGGCCATTGCTCCCCACTGCCGGGCGGCTGAGAATCTGCAGATCGCCATGGCTGCGCAATTCGTCGAGCAGCGCGGCGATGATTCGCGAATCTTCGGCGGCAAGGGTGGTCGGGACGAACTCGATGTCGTAACTGCGGCGCGCCGTGCTGGCGACGGAGCCGACAGCTTGCGGTAGCGGCGTTTCGACGACGGGCGCCACGGCCGCTCTGGCTGCCGGTGCAGAGGGGCCGCTCGCCGCCAGTTGATTGAGCCGCGCGCAGACCGCGGCGACCGCAGCGGGATCGGCCCCCGCTTCACCGCGATGACCGGCAAGCATGGTCTTGAGCACATCGCCCGCGGCAAGGAAAGCATCGACCATGTCGGCGTGCAGGACAATCTGGTTCTTGCGCAGGCGGTCGAGCAAGGACTCGAGAATGTGCGTCACTTCGGTCAGATCGTTAAAACCGAAGGTGCCGCTGCTTCCCTTGATCGAATGCGCGGCCCGAAATATGGCGTTGAGATCCTCGGCGTCGGGGTGCGCGATATCCATCGCCAGGAGCAGCGATTCCATGGCGACCAGATGCTCCTCCGCTTCCTCGAAGAAGACCTGGTAGAACTGGCTCATGTCGATGGTCATGCTTACCCTTGAGGCATCAGCGGGGAGAAACGCCGGATCACCCGATCACTTTGCGCACGACCTCGATCAGTTTCTGCGGATCGAAGGGTTTGACCAGCCAGCCCGTCGCTCCGGCGGCCCGGCCCTGCGTTTTCATCGCATCGGACGATTCGGTGGTGAGCATCAGGATAGGCACCGTCTTGTACGACGGAAGCGCGCGCAGACTCTTGATCAGCGCGAGTCCATCCATGCGCGGCATATTCTGGTCGGTCAACACCAGGTCGACGCTCTTGCCCTTGGCCTTGTCGAGGCCATCCATGCCGTCCACCGCCTCGATCACGTCGTAACCGGCGCTTTTCAGCGTAAACGACACCATCTGCCGGATCGAAACGGAGTCATCAACTGCGAGAACGGTTTTTGCCATTTTGAATCCTTCAATCCTTCAATAATTCGCTGAACAATCAGAACAGTTCGATTTCACCGCTGCTGAAGCGGTCCTGCCGGACCGGGCCGCTGCCGGCATGTTCGCCAAGCTCGGCAAGACGAGCACACACGGCGCTCAGATGGGCGCGCAGACGATCGGCCTGCTCCGGCGCAAAGCCCGTGGCAGCGGCGTTCTCGAGCACCGCCGAAGCGCCCTCGATGTCACTCGCGACGTCATGCAGTTGATCCAGGCGCCACGCCACATGGTCGATCAGTTGCGTCACCATGTCCTGGAACTGCAGCGCGGTGACGGCCTGCCCGACGCTCTGTTCCATCGCTTCGGCGATGTGCTGCAGTTCGGTGACGATCCGGTCGGCGTCGAGGTTTATTTCAGCGGCCTTGTTCATCGCGTTCTCGAGGTCGGCCTTGGCGTTGAGTGCGAAGGTCATGTCCTGGGCGACCATCCGCTTGATCGCCGCTTCGGCATCGCCGATCGATTCCTGCAGGCAGCCGACCTGGGCGCGGATCTGCTGGCTGAAATGGGTGGCGCGCCCGGAAAGATCGCGCACTTCGTCGGCCACCACGGCAAAACCGCGCCCTGCCTCGCCGGCTCGCGCCGCCTCGCTCGCGGCGTTGAGCGCCAGCAGGTTGGTCTGCTTCGAGACCCCTTCGATTTCGCAGAGCACGCTGAAAATATCGCGCACTTGGCTGGAAAGACGCTCGTTCAACTCGACGACTTCCGCTGCCGTTTTGGCGTTGTCGACGACGCTATCGACAAAGAGGTGCAAGGCCTCCGCCGTTTGCCGGGCAAAACGGACGAAGTCGGCGCTGCCATCCACGCGGGCGGACTCCTGCCCGAGCGCCTGCTGACGCCTGGACTGCTCGCTCATCGCCTGAAAGCTGCCGATCAGTTTGGCGATCGCCTCGGCAAATAGCTGTTGTACGCGTTGCAGCTCGCTACGCGTCGCATCGAACTGACTACCGAACACCTGGCCGCAGCGCAGCAAGGCGCTGCCGGTTTCGGACACCAGCTGCGCATCGGCGCCGATGCCTCGCGTGCTATCAAGCGGCTCAACGATAGGCGCATCGCCGAACATACCGACAAGAAGCGACCAGCCGGCGGCCAGGGCGAGCATGCCGGCTGCAAACGTGAAAGGCGCTATCGCCCCGCCATTCTCGACAAGCGCAACCAGCACCGCGACGACGATCACCCACCCGAAGCCGAACACGCGCAGTTTGCCCCGTCCAGACATGAAGCCAATCTCCCCCAAGTGCACAGCCGCGATGCCGCCCGGCGGGCTCCAGCTCATTCCTTGACGCCCGCAGCGCTCTCGCCTTCCACAACGCTGGTGGCACTGCCGTCTTCCTGCAGCAGGGCCTCTTCGGTGCGTTTGTTCAGAACCACGATGCTGATCCGGCGATTGATCGAATTCAAGGGATCGTTCTTGTCGAACAACAGGGTCGACGCCAGACCGACGACGCGCAGCACCTTGTTCTCGTCCATGCCGCCGTTGATCAGTTCGCGCCGCGACGCATTGGCGCGGTTGGCCGACAACTCCCAGTTCGAGAAGCCTTTTTCGCCGCTGCCGAACTGGGCGGCATCGGTGTGTCCGGCCAGGCTGACCTTGTTGGGAACCGCATTGAAGGTCTTGCCGATCTCGCGCAGGATGACCTTGGTGTAGGGCTTGAGATCGGCACTGCTCAAATCGAACATCGGGCGATTCTGCTCATCGACGATCTGGATGCGCAAACCTTCGTTCGTCACATCGATCAGCAACTGGTTCTTGAACTGCTTGAGGACCGGGTTGCTCTCGATGAGCTTTTCGATGTTTTTCTTGAGGTCGCCGAGCATCGCTTTCTCGCGCAGCTCGAACTCCTTGCGCAACATCTCGGCGTTGGTTTCCTTGAGATTGATCGTTTTCTTTTTCGACTCCAGGTCGCCGTCCTTGACCTGCCCCGCACTACGCGTCAAATCCTTGCCGCCGCCTTGCAGAATGCTCGAACTGTCGCCCGTACCTGAACCGCCCTGCGCGCCGATCTTGAGCGGGTTGAGAAAATAATCGGCGATCCCCTTGAGGTCGCCCTTCGACGTCGAACCGAGCAGCCACATGAGCAGGAAAAAAGCCATCATCGCCGTCACAAAGTCGGCATAGGCGATCTTCCAGGCGCCCCCGTGATGGCCTCCGGCGGCCTTCTTGATGCGCTTGATGACTATCGGGCGGACATCATCACTCATTGGATCGCCTCACGCCCGGCCATTATTTACCCTTGCGGCTCTTCAGTTCGGTCTCGAGCTCGAGGAAGGTCGGGCGATCGCCCGAGAAGAGCACCTTGCGGCCGAACTCGATGGCCACCTGCGGGGCGTAGCCGGACATCGAAGCGAGCAGGACGACCTTGATCACCTGGTAGATCTTCGAGCCTTCGGCCGCTTTTTGCTCGAGCAGGCTGGCCACCGGCGCAACGAAGCCGTAGGAAATCAGGATACCGAGGAAGGTGCCGACCAGCGCCCCGCCGATCATCTTGCCGAGCACCGCCGGCGGCTCGCCGACCGAGCCCATGACGTTGACCACGCCCATCACCGCGACGACGATACCGAACGCCGGCACCCCGTCGGCCATCTTAGCCATTACATGACCTGGCACCTCGACCTCGTGATGGTGCGTTTCGATCTCGATATCCATCAGGTTTTCGATTTCGAGGGCGTTGAGGTTGCCGCCGACCATCATGCGCAGATAGTCGGTGATGAACTCCATCACATGGTGGTCGCCCGAAATCGACGGATATTTGCTGAACACCGGACTCTGCTCGGGATTGTCGACGTCGGACTCGATCGACATCAAGCCTTCCTTGCGCACCTTGGCCAGCACTTCAAAGAGCATGGCCAGCAGGTCGACATAGGCCGCCTTGGTGAACTTGGAGCCTTTGAACAGGCTGGGCAAGGCGCCAACCGTCGCCTTGATGATCTTGACGTCGTTGCCGGCAACGAAACCGCCGATCGTCAGACCGACCAGGGCGATGTATTCAAGCGGAACCCATAAGGCTGCGAGACTGCCGTGGACAGAATACGTCCCCAGCGCCGCCGCTAAAATGACGACGTAACCGACAATCAGAAACATTCAGACCCTCCGTCAGGCTGTGTCGCGCAAGGACCAGCCTCATGTTTTCCTATTTATGCGTATTGTAGCGACATGCTCTCTTGAGGAGCAAAAAAACTGGGCGCCAGGGCGCCCGCCGCTCAATCGAGGCGCTCGACGACCCGGGCTCGTCCGCCGATCTTGGCCTGATACATTCCTTCGTCGGCGGCCTTGATCAACATGCCGGTATTGACCATCCCGGCACTGCGCGTCGCGACGCCGATACTGAGGCTGCAGCGCACCTGGCCGCGCGGAGACTCGATGGTCAGCGCTTCCACTGCCGCCAGCAGTCGCTCGGCGCAAATACGCACCGCCTCGGCGTCGCTGTCCGGGCAGATGACGAGAAACTCGTCGCCACCGACCCGGCAAATCACGTCGTGCGAGCGCAGGGCGTTTTTCAGCACAGCGGCGACCTCGACCAGAACCTTGTCGCCAACGTCATGTCCGTAGGTGTCGTTAATCTGCTTGAAATTATCGAGATCGATCATCATGCAGGAAATCTGCCGGCCATTGCGGCTGCTTGACGCCCAGTCCTTTTCGATGCGCTCCATCGCGTAGCGGCGGTTATGAAAACCGGTCAGCGGATCGGTAACCGAGGCTTCGTGCAGGCGCCTGTTGCTGACCGCCAGTTCGGCCGCAAAATGCCTCATCTGCTCGTGGTCCTGCAGCACCTCCTCCTGCAGCTGGAAGATGCGACTGGCGGCACGCAGCCGCGCCGCCAATACCTTGCCGCTAACCGGCTGGATCAGGCAATCGTCGGCCCCCGCTTCGAAAGCCTCGAGCAAACGGTCTTCGTCTTCACGCGCCATCAGGATCACGACGTAAACCCCGCGCCCCGGCCGCATCTCGCGCAGCGCCCGGGTCAGCGCGATACCGTCAAGCACCGGCGTCTGCCAATCGACGATCAGGACCTGCGGCTGCACCGTCAACGCGAGCTCGAGCGCCCGCTGACCGTCGTCCGACTCGAAGACTTCGTAACCGAGATCGAACAGCATCTCGCGCAGAACCTTGCACTGGGCTGCATCGCCCCCGGCCAGAACGACACGCAAGGCGGGCGCGGTACTGGCGGATCGCGCATCGGAGTCGCACTGCTGCGCCTCGAGCATGCTGGAAAAAGTCGGCACCGGCTCCGGCGCATCGAGTTGCAACAGCCCGGCCCACTCGCGCCAGTCGCGAACGACGCCGTCGACAATTCCCTCCAGTGCCTCGCTCTCAAGCTTCAGCGCTTCGGCCCGCTCGGTCAGCGTCTCCATCAAGGCCAGCCGACGCTCGGCATCGGCCATGCAGACGTTGGCCACGGCGTCCGCCAGACGAACGGCGCCAAGCAGCCGTTCGCCGCGAGAGTCGGGAGTAAATTCGCTGCTCTCGGGGTCGTGCCGGAAGTAGATCGGTTCCAGAAGCACTTGCGGGAACCCCCAATCGGTCAGCATCGCCGCCGTCAGGTCATCGTGATGGAGCGCGAAAGCTTCCATCTCCGCAGTGCGCAACGCGGCATTGTATTTGCCGGCGGCGACATCGACGCCTTCGAGGCGGCCGAGCAGTTGCGCGTAATCCCGCGGATGAACGGTGGCGAGCGCCAGCTTGCCGATATCGGCGAGCAAGCCGCAGCAAAACGCCTCTTCGGGGTTTGCCCAGCGGGTATGGCGGACGAGGGACTGAAGCGCCAGCGCATTGACAATGGCACGCGTCCAGAAGGCAGGATAGTCGAACGCCGCGCAGCCGCCGGCGCTATAGCTCGACACCAGCGAGAAACCCAGCGCCAGATTGCGCACCACCGACAAGCCCAGAACGTTGACCGCATCGGGGACCGAAGCAATCGGCCGGCCACTTTCGCGCCCGGTAATGTTGGCGGTCTTCAGCAAACGCCCGACAAACGCCGGGTCGGACTTGATCGCCTTCTCGAGCTGGCTGCGGCTAACATCATCCATCTGCGCCAGGCGCACGATGGTCAATGCCGCCCCCTTGGGAGACGGCAATTCGCCAGTTGCCTTCAACTGTTCGAATTTCTTGAGTTCGATATCCATGTCGGGCAGTCAGAGGTTTCCATTCATCGTGTCCGATTATGGGCCCCGGCGGTTCCACTGGCAATTGCGGAAAAGCGGCAGAGGCACGGCAAGTTTTCGTTGAAATTCATACTGCGGGCGGCTCGGCATGATGGAGATCGATTAAAATCATCGGATGACCAATCGCTCACTCCCCCGACGGGCCGCATGAACTACTGCACCCAGTGCGGCGCACCGGTCAGTCTTCGCGTGCCGGAAGGCGACAGCGTCCCACGCCACGTCTGCCAACGCTGTGGCACGATCCACTACCGCAACCCGAAGCTCGTCGTCGGCTGCATTCCGGAATGGGAAGACCGCATTCTGCTCTGCCGCCGGGCGATCGAGCCCCGCTACGGGCTGTGGACGCTACCTGCCGGCTTCATGGAAAACGGCGAAACGACGGCCCAGGGCGCGGTACGCGAAACGCTGGAGGAAGCCTGCGCGCGCGTTGAAATCGGCGAACTTTTTTCGCTGGTCAATGTGCCGCACATCGATCAGGTTCATTTGTTCTACCGTGGCCACATGCTCGACACCGATTTCTCTCCGGGCATCGAAAGCCTCGAAACGGCGCTTTTCAGCGAAGCGGAGATCCCCTGGCACGATCTCGCCTTCCGCAGCGTAACCCTGTGCCTGAAGGCCTATTTCACCGATCGCGCGAGCGGCCGCTTTGCCTTCCACGAAGACGATCTGCTGCCGCAAGCCGGCTATTGATCGCCATCCAGGCTGAACTGCACCGGCAACGACAGCCGCAGATCACGCCCCTTCAAGCTCTCGGGCAGTACGGTCGCCCGCGCCGCTTGCGCGATCATTTCCTGCGCCTGGCGATCCAGCACGGCATGTCCGCTCGAACGGGCAAGGGCGACTTCCGGCACCGGCCGTTGTCCGCCGAGGGAGAGCGCGACCTCCGCCGTCCCTTCCCAGCCGCGCTCCCTGGCCATGGCCGGATAGTGTTTGAATCGGCGCGCGGCGATCGCCAGCGCGAGGCGATACTGGCGCAACTCGTCCGGGTTCACACCCTTGTTCGACAGCGTTGGAGCGCCGCTTGAAACACTCGTCTGCATGCCCGCCAGCCGGCCGGTGTCATCAATGGCCTCGGCAGTTTTCTCCGTCGCTACGATTGCGGGCGGCGGCAGAGCCGGCGCGACAAGGGGAGAGTTGGCGGAGGAAGACTTCGCCACGACAAGCTGGCTAGGGGACGCTCTTGGCACGGCCGCTGGTCGCCGACGCGACGGCGGAAGTACGAACGACTGGGCATCAGGCGCGATAGCGACCGCTGCAGTCGGCGCGGTTTCTGCGGCGCGGAACACGACCCTGATCGTCGTCGCCGGCACGTCGAGCCGACTGGGAGGATCACTGGCAACTCCGAGCAGGACCGCCGCGTGCATGACCAGCGACAGCGTCAGCGCATGCAACAAACCACGGTGCGATGGGTCGAATGATGTGACGGTCACGAGCGAACAGTCAGTTGTCTGAAGCGTCAAGAATAGCGCACCGAGTCGGCGCAATGCGCTTGGAAAGCCGGAACGGCTCTGTTACTCTTGGCTGGACGATTGATTGTGCGGAGCAAATGCAGGGAACAATCTGTACCTGACCGGCGCCCCCGAACGCTCCACCGGGTTCGCCTGCTGGAAGGGCGTTCATTGAAGATGACCGATACACCCGAAGTCCGAACCGAAAGACCGCTGATTCTCGCGGTCGACGTCACCGGTGCCCCGCACGGCTGGATCTCGTGGCAGAACGCGCTGATCTACCAGGCATCCGGGCGCGTCGATCGCGGCTTGGGCGAGTTTTCCTTCACCTTCCACGGCGGTCATTCGCGCCTCACCGGCGAGCGGTCCGAGCTCACCATCAGCAGCATCCTCGCCCTGCGCGGCCGCAATCCGCGCGGCTGGGAACCGCATCCGCCGGCGCTGACCAATGCGCTGCTCTTTCAGCGCGACCACTATTTGTGCGGTTACTGCGGCGCCCGCAAGCCGCCGCATGCCTTGACCCGCGACCACATCACGCCGCTCTCGCGCGGCGGCCGCGATACGTGGAAGAACGTCGTCACCGCCTGCAAGCCCTGCAACCAGCGGAAAGGCGCGCTGAGCCCGGAGCGGGCCGGCATGATGATGCTTTACGTACCCTACGTTCCTTCGCTGTACGAAGGGCTGATTCTGCGCAACCGGCGCATCCTTGCCGATCAGATGGAGTTCCTGGTCAGCCTGCTGCCGGAAGACTCGCGGCTGCATCACGCCAACGAGCAGTGATCTTTCGCAAGACTTTGACCCGTCCTGATCCAGGTTGACACCTGTTGCGACGGATTGGCCAGTTTAATTGCTGGCCTGCAAAGACGCCCGATGGACCTCATCGGGCGTTTTCAATTGTAGCGAGAGATGCGG
>Ga0307509_10006196_pt1 | contig 16202 bp, 12 predicted proteins | sample 10_EM_MG_FD_202245 | JGI IMG/M metagenome (GOLD analysis project Ga0307509, IMG submission 202245) | Populus trichocarpa ectomycorrhiza microbial communities from riparian zone in the Pacific Northwest, United States - 10_EM | ecosystem: Host-associated > Plants > Roots > Unclassified | place... | reverse complement strand
CTATCAACGCCGATGCCGGGGGAAAGATAGGCTCGAAGGTATGTTGATAACCACAGGGATCTGATAGATGCTGAACGATCGTGTTTAGCTGGCAACCCTATTACAAACGATATCTTTGCACCTTTCATCACCTCCACTCACCCGCGATGTACTTCGCGTCTCAAGGGTTTACCTCTTCCTGCTTCCATCCGAGAAGTCACCGTCCTGCGAAACCATTGCGGGCTGCATCATTGCCACCCACATCTCTACTGCTATGGCCATCGCCTCTCCGGCAGAGGTCCAAGGGCCAGCCACCGAAACGCTCTCAGAAGCGAGTCCCTTGCCGCCCCCTACTGCCCGCCTAGTCTCCGTGGACACCAACTCCAGCCTGTTTTGCAGACCGGAGCCCCTCTCGACGCCGATGGGCATCCCGCGTGTGTTCGTATCTTCTGCGTTCCAAAGGCGCGGCATCGCCCTCCGCCTCCTTGATGCTGCAGCCATGACTTTTGTGCATGGTTGTCCACTGAATCCCCGTCGTGGCGAGGTCGCGTTTACCCAACCCACGGCCTCGGGAAAGGCACTGATGGAAAAGTGGGGCGGAGGTGGTGTTCGAATATATCAAGAATAGAAGTATACCTCCATCTACCTTGCCGAATGTACGATTCCCTCATACAGTGATGGCTGCAATTCAATGGGTTTTGTTTGTGAGAAAAGAAAAGGAAATGATGAAAAGCTCACTAATAATAAATACATTCTGCCTATAAAGAGAAAGTCCGTTATCAGGGTCAGAATGTCCTATTCAATGGCCAAAAGACCCTTTACGTCCTTTCACAGTTTATGCCCGAGATGGAAGAATGTGTAGTGTTGTACTTTCGTGTGATGAGTCTTATCAGGTCAAACCTTCGCACTTCCGCCCTGTCGTCAATTCCCCGTTAACAAGCGGACAAATGAAAAAGAATTGATACTGTATTGTTGTTTATTGATCAATGATACATGGGGGAATATTCCATTCACGATCGAGGCCGACAATATAGAATCAGTACATAGATCAGAAATTGCACGTGTGTTATTCATTCCTCTTTAAATTTACGCAGCTACGGCAATTATAGCAGGACCCCCGTTGGGAACGGTAACCTTGCTGGGTGGCGGAACGAAATGCTGCAAAAGGATAAGGTCAGACCGCAAGTGAGCTCGCTGATTCAGGGTGCACTCACTCTCGCTTTGATGCCTCCCGCAGCCGGAAGTCGCGTATTGCCCATCAGCCACAAGTCTACCTCCGCTGCGGCAGCACGCCCCTCCCTGTGAAAGCATAGATGTGATCAGACTCAGCTTTGGGCGGAGCAAGTCTGCCGTGCTCACTGTATACCCCAGACAATCAACGATTGCCCACGGCGACAATCGCCCGCCGTGAAGACACCCTCTACGTTTGTTGAGTACTTCTTGTTGGGAGTTTTGATATTCGAACGTGCGTCTTGTTCTACCCCGAGCGCTTCAAGCGCCTCTGGCTGCGGGCCCAAGAAACCAAGAGCAAGGAACACAAGCTGCGCTGGATAGTACTTCTCGCTGCCGGGCACTTCTTCCGGCTTCCAACGACCGCCGCTGTCCGTTGTCCACTCAACGTGGACTGCAAACAATGCCAGCTGAGTAACGCAACCTGGAGAAAGGGCTCAATGCAACCACTTACCCGTTGTGAGGCCTTGAAGCTTCCCCTCTTCGTCTGCGGTAAATTCTTTCGTCTGGATACAGTATTCGCGAGGGTCTGTGGGGCAGTCTGCTTGAGCGACGATCGAGTCTATATCCAAAAGGACACCCACCGCTACCGAAGTGTGCTGCGACTTCTGTGTGCCCGTAATCTGTGCGGAAAATGCTAGATGCGGTTTAGTCTCATGGTGGATAATAGGGACGACATCCAGACGCACCGAGGCCATTGGGGCCAGGGGTTGTCACGGGCACGGGACGCGGGTGGTTGTGGGAGCAACTCAAAGTTGGTCACGGACTTGGCGCCATGCCGCATGGCCGTGCCTATACAGTCATTTCCCGTGTCACCACCCCCGATGACGATAACATCCTTGCCCTTTGCATTTATATAGTTGCCGTTTTGAAGCTCCGAGTCCAAAAGGGATGCAGTGTTCAACTAATCGTAACGAGATAATATCGTTAATCGCCGGGAAAATTCCCACCAGGGAGTGGGGTATTGCTTACTTGTAAATAATCCATCGCGAAATGGACGCCATCTGCATCACGACCCTTTATTTTCAAATCTCGGGGCCAGGTCGCACCTGTACATAAAACTACCGCGTCGTTGTTGGCCCGAATGTCGTGTATGTCGGTGTCCACGCCAACATGCGCGTTCGGCACAAATACCTACAGATCGGAGGTTTTAGTGGGCCCTAAAACATGGTGTGCACGAGCCTTACCACGCCCTCTGCAGCCATCAGGTCTAGGCGGCGTTGCACAATGGACTTGTCGAGCTTCATGCTGAACGTGGGAGAATTTTAGAGTCGAACCCCTCTCGATAAGGCAGTCACATACTTGGGAATTCCATACATGAGGAGACCGCCCATGCGGTCGTTTCGATCGAAAACGGTCACCTTGTATCCCGCTTTGTTCAGTTGATCCGCACATGCAAGGCCCGCTGGACCAGCACCAATAATGGCAACCCTCTTTCCGGTGCTGAATGTTGGCGGATTAGGGGCCATCCAGCCCATTTCAAAGCCCTGTGACAATGAAATAAGGGTGGTGGGTCATGCGAGGGAGATGTGATTACTAACCTTGTCGATAATTGCACATTCGATGGACTTGATGCCGACAGGTTGCTCGTTGATTCCCAACACACAAGCACCCTCGCACGGTGCAGGACAGACCCTGCCCGTGAACTCAGGGAAGTTATTGGTCAAGAGCAGGCGATTCAACGCATCCTGCCACTGGCCCTTGAACACGAGGTCATTCCATTTCGGAATAACATTGGAGATCGGGCATCCCGTGTCTGACTGGCAGAAGGGGATACCGCAGTCCATGCAACGCGCTGATTGATACTTCAATTCGCTTTCGGTTAAACGGGTCGTGATCTCTTTCCAGTCCTTCGTGCGTTTTCGTGGGGGCCTGTACGCCTCTCCAAGGCGCGTGTATTTCATGAACCCGCGCATCTTGTCCAACTTCTGCATGCGCTGTTTCGTCGAGGCTTCATCAGCCATCGAATCTTCAACATCGACAACCGACGGTTCATGGCGCTTGATGGGTGCAACCTGCGGCGGGGTCGGCTCCTTCGGAGTTAGGATCTCCTCCAGAACGCCGGAAGCGAGATCGACTTGGCTCGCGGTCCGTGATGGCACAAGATCGATGACGCTCAGGCGCAACTTGTCTTCTTTGGCTTTAACTGCTTGCTCTTCCAATACTCGCTTGTAGTCGTAGGGCATTACGCGAACGAAAGAGGGTAGGAGGTGATGGAAGTTCCGCAAAACGCGATCTGCTACTTCTGAACGTGTGTAATGACGATGATCTTCGATGAGGCTACGAAGTTCAGCGATCTCGCGTGGTTGGGTCACCGTATCAAGCTCGACCATTTCTGGGTTGACTTTTGACGCGAACGTGTGAGCGGTATCGAGAACATATGCGATGCCACCACTCATTCCTGCGGCGAAGTTGCGCCCTGTAGTGCCGAGAACGACGACCCTCCCACCGGTCATGTACTCGCATCCGTGATCGCCCGTACCTTCGACAACAGCATTGGCCCCGGAGTTCCGAACAGCGAATCGCTCGGCGGCAATACCACGGATAAACGCTTCACCCGAAGTAGCGCCATACAGGCAGACATTGCCGATGATGACGTTCTCTTCCGCCTTGAACTGGGAATTGCGGGGAGGATAAACGATAAGTCGGCCGCCTGAGAGGCCCTTGCCAACATAATCATTGGCGTCACCTTCCAGTTCGATCGTTATGCCAGGGGCAAGGAAGGCGCCGCAAGATTGCCCCGCCGATCCCTTCATGCTGATGTGAATGGTATCTTTTGGAAGTCCTTCTTCTCCATATTGCTTGGATACACGATACGAAAGAGTGGTTCCGAGGGCACGATCAGTATTGACCACGGTACATTCGATGCGAACGGGAAGCCCTTTCGTAAGCGCAGGCTCTGCTTCATCGATGAATTTGTTATCGAGGCGAATATAGAGTTTGTGATCCTGCTGCCGAACGCGGTAAGTCGCAACATTTTGACGCATCTTCCATGCAGGTTTCAAGATCTCGCTCAGATCGAGATGCTGTGTCTTCGGAGTGCGAAGGCTGTCATCAACTTTGAGCATGTCAGACCGCCCGACCATTTCATTGATCGTTCGGAAGCCGAGTTTCGCCATATATCCGCGGAGCTCTTCGGCGAGGTAATAGAAGAAGTTGATGACATGCTCAGGCTGACCGGCGAACTTCGTGCGCAGGTGTGGATCCTGTGTGGCGATGCCAACAGGGCAGGTGTTGACTACATTCCCAGAAAGTGTTAGAACCCATCGTCACGAATAGAAGCGCAGCGACCGCCAGACTTACGGTGGCACTTCCTCATCATAATACATCCCATGGCGATCAGCGGCGCAGTTGCGAATCCCCATTCCTCAGCTCCAAGGAGACACGCGACCGCGATGTCGCGCCCAGTGCGCAGCTGCCCATCAGTCTGTACGACCACACGGCCCCGAAGATCGTTCAAAACAAGAGTTTGATGTGTTTCAGCCAAACCAAGCTCCCAAGGAAGCCCCGCGTTTTTGATACTGGTCCAACGCGATGCACCGGTTCCTCCGTCATGTCCTGAGATGAGAATGTGGTCTGCCTTTGCTTTCGCAACACCACTTGCGACAATGCCTACACCAACTTCGGAAACCAGCTTCACCGATACACGGCTGCGTGGGTTGGAACACTTCAGATCGTAGATGAGCTGTTTGAGATCTTCAATGGAGTAGATATCGTGGTGAGGCGGTGGAGAGATGAGACCAACACCGGCGGTAGAGTGACGTGTGCGGGCAATAGAAGTGGATACTTTGTGACCGGGAAGTTCGCCTCCTTCTCCAGGCTTTGCGCCCTGGGCCATTTTAATTTGGAGTTCGTCGGCATCTGCGAGATAATTCGAGGTGACTCCGAATCGGCCAGAGGCCACTTGCTTGATAGCAGAGCGCATGGTATCGCCATTAGCCATTCTCATTGATCGCTCGGCATCCTCACCACCCTCACCAGTATTCGACTTGCCGTGAAGTCGGTTCATGGCAATCGCAAGAGTGGAGTGAGACTCCATCGAGATCGAGCCATAAGACATAGCCCCAGTAACGAAACGGCGAACGATTTCGTTCCAAGGCTCCACTTGCTCGACGGGAATGGGCGTGGCGTCTTCGTAGCGGAACTCGAGCAGGCCGCGAAGATGGATACTCTTCGACTGATTGTCCGCATTCCGCGAATAAGTCTCGTATGCCTTATGGTTCTTCACGTGGACGGCATGCTGGAGATTCGCGATGCCTTCTGGGTCGTTGATGTGTGGCTCTCCGCCGTCCCGCCAGTGGTACTCGCCGGATTCTGGCATCCCGGGAGGAATGAAAGTGTCACGAGATGGCCAACCACGCTCATGGAGCTCGAATGCATCCATGGCAAGGAGATCAAATGTTGCTCCCTGAACGCGACTTGCCGTGCCGACGAAGCAGCGGTCCACAACTTCCCTGTGCAGCCCCAGCGCCTCGAAAATCTGAGCTCCCTTGTACGACTGGAGGGTGGAGATGCCCATCTTCGACATGACCTTGAGGATACCGTTGTTCAATGAGGATCGGTACCTCTTCATGAGTTCGCTGACTGACAAGTCATTCTTCACCCTGTCCGATAGAGAGAGGTTAGGGGCCTGGTGAATCGAGCACAGATTCTGGAAAAATTCGTCTCACAAGTCTTCACGCGCAACCTTGTGTATGACTTCCATCGTGAGCCAAGGGCAAACGGCATCTGCGCCGTATCCGACGAGACAACAGACGTGATGAACCTCCCTAGCCTCTGCCGTCTCCACCATTAGAGCAATCTTTGCTCGCTTCTTCTGGAGAACAAGGTGGTGATGTACTCCACCACAGGCAACGAGTGTTGAGATTGGTACGCGAGTAGAGCAGGTCGCTCGATCCGAAAGAATTACAACTTTTATGCCATCCTCGATAGCTTGTGTGGCCTCGTAACACACCCGGTCGAGTGCCTTCTTATAGCCGGGAAGACCTTCCTCCTTCGGGAACGTAACGTCGATAGTGCGGGACGGCCATGTGGCGTACGCGTACTTGAGATTCTTCATAGCGTTCATCTCTTCGATCGAAAGTATGGGGGAGGGTAGAAGGATACGATGACACTGTTCTGGCCTCATTTCCAGGAGATTTCCCTCGGGTCCGACGTAGGTCTCCAGAGACATGACGATATTTTCTCGAATCGAATCGATGGGAGGGTTGGTGACTTGTGCGAACAACTGACGGAAGTAATCGTAGATAATACGAGCTTTAGAGGCCATGGCGGCGAGAGGCGCATCGTTACCCATGGAGCCGAGCGCTTCAGTTCCGGTAGTGATCATGGGAAGCATAAGAAGGCTGAGCTGTTCCACAGTGAAGCCGAACGCTACGAGGCGGGCATCGGTCCTCAGCGGTGCATCGTCAACAGTCACGTCGATGGACTGGGTGCGCGTGACGCGTTTGACGATGTTCGGCACCCGAAGCACGTTATGCTCAACCCACGAAGCGAAGTTCTGCTTTATTGCCGTGGTCCTCTTCAGCTCCTTGTCATCAACGATGCGGCCTTCAACTGTGTCGACCAAGAGCATCCTTCCCGGCTTCAGGCGATTCTTCCAGACGACCTTTTCTGGGGGAACGAACAAAGCTCCAACTTCTGAAGCGCAGATCAAGATATCATCGCTGGTGAACACAGATCGGCATGGGCGTAAGCCATTGCGATCCAAATTGGCGCCACAGTATCGACCATCCGAAAAGGCAAAGAGCGCTGGACCGTCCCACGGCTCTTGAACACAAGATGCCCAATTGTAAAACGCGCGTTTCTCTGGCTCCATGCTGTCGTTGCCTTGCCAAGCTTCGGGGACGAGCATCATCACGGCCTCGGGAAGCGTGAGGACGCCATTGACTACAAGCAGCTCCAGGACGTTGTCGAAAGCAGCCGAGTCTGAACCGCGCTCTTCGATGATGGGATACAGCATGTCAAGTTGATCACCGAAGTGAGTGGAGTGCAGAACGCCCTCCCGTGCGCGCATCCAGTTCCTATTCCCGCGGACAGTGTTAATCTCGCCTATAAGTAGACAAGTCAACGCGGGCCATCCCCGGAAGCCAAGGTCAACTTCGCTTACCGTTGTGGGCTGCCAATCTCATAGGTTGGGCACGATCCCAGCTAGGGAACGTGTTTGTCGAGAATCGGGAATGTACCAAGGCAAAGTGCGACTGGTACAGATAATGGTTGAGATCGTGGTAGTAATTGTACACTTGAGGAGGGGATAACTGTCCCTTGTACACAATGTTCTTGGACGACAAGGAGCAGATGTAAAAACCATTCGCGAGCGTACTTTATACGGGACAAGTCCGATATGTTGAGCTTAGAGCGTTGCACAGAGATAATAAACCACAAACATGCTATGTGTCGCGCGTTTCCGGAGGACGTAGAGCTGCCTCTCGAAGTCTCTCTCGTCAAAACGTCCGCCTTGGCTGACATTGCCGTCTCCGTAGTGAGAATGGAGAACGACAAAGGGCTGGCGAATGACGGGCTCGGTGCTGTTGGCGGCAGGTCCAAGGATGGTCCCATCAGCCGGGACCTCACGCCAGCCGAGGACTCTGAGGCCGAGGTGACTGGCGATATCGGAAAAGATGGACTGATGATTCTTCAATGACGCTGGATCGTTGTTTTTGAAAAAGATGTTGCCAACGGCGTACTCTCCAGGCTCAGGCAAGGTGGAGCCAAGGTCTCTCTCTGCCTCACGCTTAAAGAACGTATGAGGGATACCGGTCATCACACCGGCACCGTCACCGTCGCGGAAGTCAGCACCAGTGGCGCCCCGATGGGTCATGGCACAGAGCAATTGCCTGGCATCTGAGACAATCTTGTGGCTCTGTTCACCTTTGATATGGCAAACGAAACCGACACCACAAGAATCTTTTTCGAGCTCATTCATATAAAGGCCCTGGCTGGCGGGCATTGCGCCAGACCAGGAGGAGGGGTCGCGTTGTACTGCATGAAAGCTGTCGATAGAAGACTGGGAAGCGACATCGTCAACAAGAGGGATGGAAGGGTCAGGAAGGGCGTCGAAGGGTGGAGTACGCGACATAGAAGGGCTGTAACTCTCGACGCTGGCAGCGAAAGAGGACGTTGCTGGCGAAGAAATCTTTTTAAGTTGGACGGCTGCGAGTCATCGGTTTTTGTTGGCGCCCTCGGAGCGGACGGGATGTGGGCTCATCCGTTATCTTCACCCGCCCTTTCCGAATCAATCGGCCGAATAAACCCCTGAACCTATCAACGTTCACTCATTCAAAATTTTCTATCCCAGCGGCTTTATCTATCCTCTTTCATATCCTCAAAAGATCTAGTCTGGTCACCCGCCTCCATTCCGTATGTCCCCTTGGCCAAGCCAGTGGGAGCAAATACTCACACTATCAACGCCACGGACAGGTGTACGACACTACTTACGTTGCTCGTATCTTCTCCTGATATCCACCCACACACACCCTCTTGACTCGTCTTTCAACCAGCACCATCGTGCAGGGCACAACAAACAGCAGCTATTGTGATGGCAACTTTCAGGGTCAGCTTGACGTCCTCCGGTATCACGTGGGACGGACCTTTATGATGTCCATTATATTGCCTGACAGTTTCTCCGGAACTCATCTCCCACAAGCGTGCTGTGTGGTCAGAAGATGCTTGTGGCGCATCAGAAGAGCCGAATTAGATGACTCCTCAGGGTCTGCCTACCAGTCACAAGGTATGCCGAATCGGCACTGAATGCGCAATCCCACACCCAACGTTGGTGTCCTTGCAAGACTTTCTCGAGTTTGAACTCATAATTGGAAGTGATCGACCAGATCTTCACTGTAGTGTCTGCCGAGCAAGTGGCGAGATATCTACCCATATCTCAGTTGGAAAACCGCGAATAACGAAAGAAGATTCCGCACTTGACATCCGGGCTGAGAAGACACCGCGTCAGATATTTACTGTGCGCCTGGAATTTTGTGACAGCTTGGAAGCGAGGCAAGCCCGAGCCTTCTTCGTTAATCTTCCACACGTAGCATTTTCCCTGGAAAATTGATCCATCAATATGAACTCGGGTCATAACAGTCTCACGTGTCTGCCACCTTGTTGTTGCCAGCAACTAAGCACGATCCATCTGACGCTAGCGTAACAGATCGTATCGGGACGTCTCCAGCAGGTGTCTGGTACGTTTTCAAATTGGTTGAGATAACATGGGAGGCGAACGAGAAGACACACCAATTCATGCGTGCAAATGTTTTCGGACAAATCCCATTGCTTGATTCGGCCGGCTTGGTCGCACGATATCAGTTCCCCTTGGTTGGGGTGAACACAAACATCATTGACTGTGTAAATGGGTAGCCTGAGTCACGATCATGGCATCGAGTAAAAGACGTAAGAGCGACCTGGCGCCTCGTTGTTATAATTGCGATGAAGGTGCGTATTCCTGCAAAGGTATTTATCGTAACGCATGGCGGTGCATATAACGGTAAGGCCCACCGGAGATCCCATATCTTTATCGTCCCGTCTTCACTTCCCGTCACTAACCACTTTCCCTGACTATGAAAAGATACCGAGGTTACATTGGAGGTGTGGCCTTCGAAAGTGATGACCTATAGTTTCCTCGCTTGAGAAGAGAGGGTGAAAGAAATCGAAGATCCAATTACGGGAGTGGATGAGGAACTCGCTATCTCGTATATGTTGACTTTCTTATGAATCGCGGCAGCTAACAAACGTTTGCTGTATAAGATCGGGATTAGGGGAACGGGCAGAGACCGGGATACACGCGGACGCACTCTGGAGAGATTGCGAGACGATTGACTTGCTGTTGAAAACACCATAAGTCGGAGGTGAGGGTGGATGCCTGAATAGGGGACTATGCCTTACTCCTGACTCGCCAGAACGAGAGATCGTTCGAGAACATATACCACTCCAGGCTTCCCAAAACCGTATTTCGTGGTCGTAAGAACCGGTGACAAGGATGACTGACATGTCATGCCGTGCCGTAGTAGGGGCCGCGGGTTGATTGGGCATGGTAGGGGAATTGTTACGCCCTTGTCAAATAGGGGGCAGCGTTCGTCGGTGCTCTACTGCCGCGTTTGGTTGTATTAGAACGAGTTTTGCCTCGCGAATTATTGCCGTTCGATCAAAACCTCGAAGGATGTCGTTCTCGAGGGGTGTGGCGAGACGAGGGGGGGACGGGAAAAGGTTGTTTGACAAGTAAAAGCCAGAAATGGAACGAGGGCGTGGGGTGTTCCTATGTTGACGACTCGTCTTTACCCACGGCCAACACCACCCTTTCTTTCGTTTGTTTTCGGTTCACTTTGCCCACTAGGGACGATGGCCCCCTTCTACCATTTACGATCATGCTCCGTCTTTCATGCGCGACCGCCCTATGAGAACTCCACCCATGCTCCGACCATGCGCTCGACCTCAGTGCTCACCTTCCTGCCGCGAAAGTATGCAGTGTTTCCACTCTTGCCCACCTCGATCCAAGCACTTTTCGACGGAAGCCTCGCGCCGTACATCCCCGACCGCACATGCCTTGTCAGGGTTCCGCGTGGCATTGTCGGTTCGCGCGTTGCGATTACGTGTAAATGTCTGGTTACGGTGCCTGCTTCTTTCTTTCTCGGAAATTTCTCACTGCGCCCCTCCGGCAACCCTTTTCGCTTTCGGCAAACGATTTCATTCTTTGCCACGCACCGCACCATGCAGTATTACATTAGGCCCTGGTTCCCAATCCATGCTTCGAAAGGCCTCGACCTTGGTGTAACAGATCCGATATTTCGCCCTCGTAGAACTCTTAACGTATTCCAGTGATCACAGTTTTCAATAAGCGGCTGTCACTGTCTCTCCCTGACACAACCCCTCACCTAAATGTGATGAAACCGTCCCAGTCTTTCCCCTTTGATCAGACGCGAGGTCATTTTCATTCACGCGTTCTTCTTACCTCGACGCATCCATCCGAACGCAGAGGCGTGGTATTTTGTGTGTGGGAAGAGTCATTTTGCGATCGTGCAGCGTTCTTCTGGATTGGTATTTAACCAAGAGGAGCTTGCCCTGTCCTCAGGCCTTGGAGCCAACCAAAGCACTCCCCTCTGTTTCTGCTATGAATCCTCCGCTCCAGGCTAGATTGACATTCCTCTCTGATGCGCTGCATAGTTCTGACAATGGAGATATAGATTTCCAGCCGAGTCAGGTGGTGGGACACCCGGGGCCAGCTGAAGCATGGGACGGTCAAAGCATTCAATATTCTGAACGACGTGCGTCAGATCTACAACCGAACTATCCTCATCTAATTTTGCAATTAGAGCTCCCAGGTCGTCGTGATCCAAGTTGATGACGCCCAACCATCTACAATCACGCTCCCGTATGTGTGGCGGTGTACTTTGCCTATCTGACCCTATCTGAACTTAATTTAACAACACCAGTATCGACCACGTTCAGCTGGCAGGATAAAAGTAATGAAGCCCACACTGTTCCATTCGACCCTGACACGGAGACAGCGTGGAGCGACATCCCTTCCTTGATTGTATCTAATAGATGGATAGACCAGTATGTATCGCTAGTTGCACCGCGGACAGACGGGACATTCCGTATTCACATAGATCGCACCCAATAATTTATTACCACAACTCTTGTAGCATGGCAGAATTTTTCTATAATCTAGCATCTAGTCCTGTTCGAAAATGATGTGCTGTGGCGCGAGAAAACATGACGTCAATCTGCGCATGTGCAACCAACGGAGTCGGGACTGGGAGAAGAGGGAGAGTATTTGAAAAGAGGTGTATTGGGCACACAGCCCTCGAGGAACCCGTAAAGCGGAAAGAGAAATCTGATTTCTCATGAGTCGCCGCATGAGTCCGAGGGACAAGGAAAAAGGTCTAGAATATTTGGCCAACGGAAGAAGCATGGCAGAATTGGGGTTTAGATGCCAGTCTCGCCCAAGGCGTGGACACGGGGATACGGTGCAATTGGCGCGACCGCAAACAACGCCCGGTAGGGAGCCTATGCGATACAGCCATGATCGCCCATTTCGGGCTTCAGAACTCGGAAAACGGGCAGTGCAATACGGCAGTCGAGCTCGGGAGCAGAGTCATTGATTATGACTTGGCTATAAAAAGATAAGAGCCTCCGAGGTGTCACAATCGGCTGGAAGAAGGACGTGAAAAGCGGGTGGAGCGGAACACGCACCGTGGCGTCGTGCAACAGGACTATCAATCAAAATGACGAGTGGCCAGGAGTTGGCGCATTGCATGACCCCATGACGGAGCCAGTCAGAGCACAACACGTGATGATTGACAGCCCAATGCGTGTGAATCTCGAGTCCAAGTGATCCATCCATCATACGGCATGATCGGGCGGGCTTGCCAGTGGGAGAGGGACCGAGGGTAGCGAGGAGACGAGCAGTGTGCTGTCTGTAGTGTAAATTTGGGTTGCTTTTCGGGTCTAGATGATGAGGATGATCGTACTCTGGCTTCGCTTACCAGTGCTGCGCGTTCGTTCGGAAACCGTGAGTGAGTAACTTACTGTAGGGCGTCCGGGGCTCAGTCGTTCTTGCCTTGCGCGTTTGCCCCTTGCCCAGCCGATAAAATAATAATAATAAATAATTGTTCGGATATTCGGTTCCTTAGTTCGGAGAAAGACGGGGTGGTCACAATTTTGGAGATTGGCTTGCGAATGACTTTGCTGCCACGACGATGGTGATCCACTACCTGCTCTATATCACCTTCTCGGTAGTCCAATTGTCAATATCTGCTCTATTAGCCGCGATCTCCGTCCTCCTTTCTTCCTTCGAGGATATCTCCTCCATTCTCTTCGAGCTCGCCTCTGACTTCTATGGGGTGCCCCCCCGCGCCTCCTTTCCAACGGAAAAATGTGCCATTCTAATCCTAGGGGCCCAGGAAGGTGCATCTGTTACTTCTTCCACTGGCGTTACATATCCACGCATACCCCCTCTCAGGTGTGGGAAGAAACGCGGCGCTGTCATTCTCCGAGCTGGGCTATACCGTCTTTGCACTATGTCCAAATCGAAGAGAAGGGCCTGGACACCTTCCACCGTCCGAGAGATCAAGAGACGTTGCTTCGGTGAGATCACTGCACTACATCTTTGCTTGGCAGCGGCTTATCTCACCAATGGAAACTTTTTGAACCCCGTTATCCAAAGCTACTATACATTTGGCACAACAGGAAAGAGAGGTCACGATCGATTCCCTGGGGTCTAGTCGCGCCGATGCAACTGAATCTGTGGTCTCGGTCCCAACGAGAAGCAGTACACGAGACAGTCCGCGCGCATTGTATCACTTATGGCCTTCACCTCGTAGCATTGGTCATCTCGCACGACTCCAAACCGCTGCACGGCACGAGTCTGTCGTTCGTGGACGCCCTGGACGTGACAGAGCGTTCTGATGTAGCCTCTGAGGGTCACATCGACGAAGACGCGTGGAGAATCAGCGTCCTTGATGAAGTGATAGAACCAGTGCTCATGGCATACGACTACAAGACACTCCTCACAGAAGCCTCGGGGCGCGTAATCATACTGTCTAACTTTGCTGAGGGTCAGTGCAGTAGGCTCGTCCTTCACCCCAGTGTCTGATCTATCGAACCAGACTCTCCCCTTGCATCTTTATCCCTCACAAATCGTACGGCCGCAGCACAAAACTTGGCCGAAATACTAGAGTCCGAAGGGATTCGCGTCTCATCGATTTATTTTGGGCCATTAGCACAGTACTCTACGGGATTGCTACCAGTGAGCCACAGGGTCAATAGGTACGTGTACAAACTCTGCTTGGCTCGCCTGTCCTCTCACACGTGTATCGTATCCGCAGCAACAGACGGTTTTCACAACCTTTTGGTACATGTGCTGGGCTCCAGCTGTCCAATATCTTCTGATCATCTGCCAAAAGACTGGCAGGGAGCATTTAATGGATTACGACAGAAGATATTCAGGCGACTTGTTGTCCAGGACAATCTGCTGTTTACCGTCCTCCGCCGCGTTGTGCAATCACGGTGCGTGTTCCTTACGACCATTCAACACCTTGCCACTACTTCATCTCCAGGCACCCGAAATTCACTTATACTATTGGTGTGTATCCCGTTCTACGGCTCGCACTCAGTTCAGTACCTGTCAGCGCGAGAATTACTCTGAAGGGACTCCTGCGTGGGGCAAACGTTTTGAAAAGGGTATCATAGGTGTTCAGTCCCACTGTGACTTCGTGTGTGTATTTTACCTTGTCGGATGAGGGGCCTCCCCTTGCAAAGCAGTAGAAGGTAGACAGTCCTTCCACGCGGGAAATTGTCAGTTGCCAATCTCGTCGAATAAGTCAGAGTTGGAAGCGCACCCTGATCATGATGCTCACACGCTGCCGCTGCCCGTGAGACATCCCTTTCCCCGGTGTCGGGTTGGTGGACAATATCGAGTGCTTGTAATCGTAGCGAACAGAGTCCCTACAATTATCAAACAACTACCCCATCAAGCAGATAACACTCCCTCACTTTTGAATGTAAACGCTACCGGATGGCAGTGAGATGTCGAATGGGTATCTTGGAATTCCGTCCACGTCGTCTCCAACAGGTTCCATTCGCAAAATTCTCTCAGAGCCTAGGCTAACACCCAATATCCAAGATCCACTTGCGCCGATGTTGTCAACATGCGGAAGTATCTCCCCGTTGGAGGCCAAGTGTAATATGTGTGTTTGTGTTGCGTCCGCATTTGGGTAGAGCGTCTCCAGACGGCCAAGAGCCGATTTCAGAATCGGGTCCTCCTCGTCATCCCAGGTTGACACGCGCATTTCCCGGAAGCGTCGAATGACACCGTCATAATGGCCCTGCTCTCCGCGGTGAGGAGCGGGCTCCCGCCAAGTCGGCTGGCAGTCGCCCGGGACGAAGAAGAAGAAAAAAAAAAAACAAGGTTGGTGACGGACCTCTTCGAAATGGTACAAATCGCCAGGAAGGAAAGAGTCTTCCAGGACTCCGGCGCAATGCGTCCGTTGTTGGTCCTGTGTTGTAGGCCGATGGCGAGACGCGAGGAAATCTCGGCGCCGTTTACGCGAAGCCCTCGGTTCTGCGGCGTCCAGTTTTCGAAGGGCGGCGGAAAGGAGCGCGTGCTGCTCCACCAGATTAAAGAAGCGCGGGAACCACTGAAAGTCGTCGTTGGCGGGCAAGGCAGCTCGTGTGTCATGATGGTGGCGGCGCGAGATTGATCTAGAAAGAGGACGAAGGACGTGGTGGCGAGAGCCGCAATACATTTTGTGAAAAGCAACGTATGGCAAGGTCCCCCCCCCCCGGCCCAGCGTGGTTGTGCACCGCTCTTCAGAGTCGAGGTGTTCGGTTGTAGGAAGGACCGTAAAAGTGCGCGCGGTATGCGGCGCGTTCGGAGGCAGACGGAGGTATATGACAGAGATGGGTTCTCCACAGGGGGTTACAACGCCGACCGCGGGTACTTGCGCTTGTGCGGCAAAAGGTTCCGTTTCCGCTTTCCTTTGTGTCGTTCTCGTACCTGACCGTGGATTTACGCGTGCACGTTGCACATTTGCACGCTGCAAACTCGTTCGTCCGGAAAACGCAAAGGTTCGGTCGTGAACTCCTCGCATGAGACGAGATGTCAAACGAGTCGGATGACCACGACCCACTCCACGACGCCCGAGGAACGACGAATCCAGTGTACTCCGCCGTCGCACGATCACTGACGCGTGGAGCCGCATTATATTTCTCCAGACCCATACGGCTGTTCAGACCTTCCAAAAGTAAGCATCGTCTTATAACACCGCAAGCGATTTTTTTTTTCTTTTTTTTTTTGTTGTGCTTTCTCTAAATTCCAACTTGCAAGCAAAGTCAGTGGTTGGCACTCTCTCAGGAGTCTCGCTGCTGGTGGTGGGACGTCCTTAAGCCCCGATTTTGTCACGCGGCTCGTGAAAACGCATGGGGTGCGTCCGGAGAAGTACATCGATGACAATCCGTTCTGCTCATCGTCTTTTCCCAAGATACTAGTTATCCCAAAG
>Ga0307509_10006195_pt1 | contig 16204 bp, 16 predicted proteins | sample 10_EM_MG_FD_202245 | JGI IMG/M metagenome (GOLD analysis project Ga0307509, IMG submission 202245) | Populus trichocarpa ectomycorrhiza microbial communities from riparian zone in the Pacific Northwest, United States - 10_EM | ecosystem: Host-associated > Plants > Roots > Unclassified | place... | reverse complement strand
TTGGTTATCAGAATAGGGTGTCTCTCGCTTTAGTTAAGTAGAATAATGTAAAGCCAGAGGACACCCGTCAACCATTCTGACCTTTCGCGAGCACCCTGCTCAGCTCAGGGCTGTCCAACTCACCTGGCAAAACAAGCTAAGACTCGGAGGCAGGCGGACCGCTCGGATATTAACTATCTCCACAAATAAGAAGCACTTCCGGTGATGTCTCTCCAACTACATCTGCATGAGCGAAAGCGCTTTCCTATCCGTAGCATGTCAGTGGCCGACCGACATGCCCTCCATAGAGATAATATCCATTGTGACTCACTGGCCCAGAGGTGGTTTCGTCTATACAAGCTACGCAGTCCATCGGCAAATCTACTTGGCTATACTAAGCTTCTAAACCTGACTGCATGCTCCCACGATAAGAAATCTCCCGCTGCCTGACTGCATGGGCGCGACCCACAGTCAACCAGGCGGGACCCTCTTAAATCGTGACAAGACTCATACCTCTAGAGTCCACTAATAACCCATGGTAATGCTACTGTTCACGGGGTAGCCTGGGACTGGCTTTGGGGTGGTTGTCCTGGAAGCCTTGCAGCTTCCCCGGTCAGCCCCAAGTCCTCTACTGTTAACCATACAACTACCTGGAGGTCAAAGTATGCCCATAGGTGGTTCCCAGGTGTTATCCAGGTTGCACCCCAGGAGGCGGTCATCCTCACACCCCTTATATATCCTGCGAACAGCTTCTGGTCGGTTGGACGGCCACAACTCATACGGTGTTGTGTGAGCGTTCCCATGGCTCTCACTTTACTAGGAAACACACAACTACACAGCTGTACAGTGCTGTCATGCCGTACCAGCGCTGGGGCCGCAGGGGGGTGTTAGGAATATCCCCTGAAAGTTACAGGAGGTTCGGACCACTCCTGCTCCGTCAGTAGTCCGTTTCGTACCATACGAAGCTGCTCTATAAACATCTACGAGCCCCACTATGGTGGGATAACTTCCCCCTAAGTCCGCAGATGCCTTTGTCGGTGCAGGTAGGGTAACAGGGGTACCTCAGTAGGGAAACTGGGTCCCTAAGGTACGGTAATCATGTTTCCAAGGTAGGGTAACTTCACCCTATTATGCCTTTATTCCCTTTTGAAGTCTGCGCGACGACATATAATGTTACCCCAGGGACCCGTGCAATGTTTACTATGTTCCCTTGACCTCACGCGAACATGTCCTCCGAAGGTTACCCTGTCTAACCCGATGTCACCAAGTCACTTTGTAGACACTTGTACCAACTCATGTCTACCGTTAGTATACTAAGTATACTGGTCTATCCTCAATCTGGTTACCTCTTGGTATACCATATGGGCTTGAGTTTAGTCCACTGTAGCTACCTATCTATAGGGTCGTTACAACCTGCCTCTGTAGCTATCTGAACTTCTCCCAAGCCCATAGCTTGTATTTTTGTCCTGTCTGCGATTGTGATTCCTTGCTCAGAGCTAATAGTCTTATAGGTTGAAAAATGGGTTCAATTACCACACAGGTGTTGACTCGCTCCTGAGTCTATTATCCACTCCCTGAGGGGTTTTTCTACTGTCTCTTGGGGTAAAAAGGTGGATTCCCTGACGCCTGTATTCGTTCCGCTTCCGCTTCCTTCTGACTTCCGCTTGTAACAGTCGTTTTTCCAATTGCCATCTTTGCCACAATAATGGCACTTGGTGCCAGCTGTTCCGCGTCCTCTTCCGGATCCACTATTCGCCCCGTATGTCTGTCCACTACCGCCTGCTGAATATTGGCCTCTTTATCCGCTGCGATAACTTCCTCGCCCTCTTCCATAACCTCGTGCTCCCCCGCCCACTGGGGTTCTGAGGATAGGTATGCGGTTTGCACTAAAAGTTTCATGGCTTCCAGCTATGCTGCCATTGTTGTGTGACTTGTGAGTAACCTAACCAACATGGCGTCTTGCTGACTCCTGCAGTAACCTTCTGGCCATTACATCAAACGTTATAATATCTGTCCGTGACTGAAGTGCCATTACGAGGGGTTCGTATGAGTCAGGTAGGCTCAATGTCAGAATGGTAAGAAGTTTATCATCATCCAGCCCTTTTCTGTCTTGCGATAATCCTCGCAGCTGGTTAGCCAACTCCCAAAATTAGTTTAGATGTTGGGCCATATCCTGCCCCTCCGACATCTTTAGTGCCCACAAGCGCTGCATCAAGACCATTCTCCCATAGGTCCCGATACCCTGATGGACTTCCTTGAGAGATGTCCATGCCTCCATTGCCGTACTTGCATCCTGGATGTGCGGAATTTGGGAGTCCTTGATATTGAGGGTGATAATCGTAAAGGCCTGGTCGCCCTTTGCTGCACTGACAGTACTAGACTCGATTGCTTCCAACAGGTCTTTCTCCTTCACAATCTGGATGATTCTGAAGTTCCAGGCATTGTAGTTACTCTGCCCTGTTGCCATGGAACCTTCCAGTTTTTCAACTGACTGGGTCAGTGAGGTCGTATCCTTCGGGCTGCTCAAGCTGGAAGTGGTGCTCTCCCCAGTCCCAGTATCTTGCAGTGTTTCAGACATTGCGGAAGTCTTGATATGTGCTCTGTTGGCTGATTCTTTCTTCAATAAGGAATAAGTTTCGTCTCGATCGGCTCCGCTTAGATTGCGCTCTCCGGGCTCATAACTCTGTATAATTCTTTTTGGGCAAACACCGATCGTATGTATAAAGGCATGCACGGGAAACTCGATAAATTGGATGTGTACTTCTTCACTAACTGAAATTCTACAGTTGCGTACGAACACGACCCTTAAGTACAAAAAACAACACACTTTGCGTGCCCAAAGACCCTACTACGACTACTCCATCCGTCGCACTTGTGACACTATCCAATGACCCCTCATTTTCATGCTTCTTCTCCTCACTGGTTACTGACCACGTTACCCCTGTTTTCCTCACCGCTTACCCCGCCTTTCCTCACCACTTACCCCGCCTTTCCTCACCGCTTACCCTGCCTTTCTTCACCGCTTACCCCTCCTTTCTTCACCGACCCCTACTACCCGCATTCCGACTGTTTACCGAGTTCCAGACTCACCGGTGTTGTCTCCGCTAACGTTCTAGCATATTCTCAGGAGAAGGAGTGGTCGTGTGGTTGAGGTATGCGAGCGCCGGCGATTAACAATAAAAAGGAAAGGAAAAAACAACCCATCTAAGAAAACTCGAGACAGCTCCCCTAGACTCGATTAATCGTCCTCATCAGAGAAGACCTCCTCACCCCTCTTTCTCCTAGCCATACACTCCTTCTTCTTCCTGCGGAGTTCAGAGCAACTCAGCTTCTTCCTCTTCTTCTTACCACCCTCAACCTTGTTACCCATGCTCGAAGACATCCTAATTGTTAAAGTTTTCACGTAGGTTCCATATCTACGACACAAACTACAACAAGGAACGTTTGACTTAGGAGAAGCTTGGGTTCGAGAGTGTGGGAGAAGATAGGAGTTGAAGTTGTAGTACGTGTGGGTAAACGGTTAAGTGCAGCGGAGATGTTTAGGATGATGCAGGAACTTGCGCTAGAGGTACTAAAAGGTTTGGAACGAAGTGATGGAACGTACAAGTGTCACACTACAAGGTTAGCGAAACAGATAAAAGTAGCAGGAACGTTTGGGAATGGAGGAACTCTGTATGTAAACGAGGCAGAGGTAAGGGACTAAGGGATGTCTTGTTTTGGAGGAAGTTTGAGGGTATTATGTGAAAGGAAGGAGACGGTGATCGAATGAGTGTGGAGAACTTAGACGAAGTTGAAAGAATGTTTTTCTGTGCGGTCAACTTTGTATATATAGGACACCGCTGGCGATGTCGAAAGAATAAGGACCAATACACACTCTACCGATCATAGCCTATATTTGAGACTAATCACCTGCCTTATCCACGAGACGAGGACAAGCACCTTGGCCCTGAACCCAATTATGTTCAGAAGGTGTCATTTTTCCGTCAAGAACAGACCAACTATTAAAAATGTTAGCTTTCAACCAATAACTTGCAGGCACCAGCCAGGAACAAAACTTACACTTCCTTAGTGAGATCCTTCGTAAGCTCTTCGCTGTGGGTAATGATGACCACCCTGGAACGCCTTGAGAGCACAGGACAAAGCACCAAGCGAATCTCTATCAAGATAATTGGTGGGCTCGTCAAGAACGATGAGGTGGGGACGTTGCCATGTCGAAGCGGTAAGACAGACCTTGACACGCTGACCACCAGGGAGACCCTTCATGTGAGAATGAGAGACAAGCTCAGCGTCGAGACCAAACTGAGCACAGTGGGCCTCAATTTCCTCACGGATGAGGTGACGAAACTGACCAGCCTTGACAGACTCGGCACGATGGACCTCAGCAACCATCTTGGTGTGTGAGGCGATGAGCTCGGTGCTAATAAAAATAGGCTATGTTCGGTAGAGAGTCTTGCGGTCCTTATTCTTCCTGTGCTGCCAGCAGCGTCCTATATATACACAAAACTCTCTTACAAGAAACACTCTTCTTCGCCATCGTTCAAGTCTATTCTTCCATCACCGTCTCTTGCTTTCCAAACCACACCCTCAACTTTCCTACAGATTTCGTCCTTCAATCCCTTCGTTTTAAACAACTAATAGGTGGTAGGGCGCAGTGGATCTAATCCTTCGTTTGACGAACGATGCAAACACCTTTATTGATATGAATAAAGATGACGAACAAAAGATATAAGAGGTGAACCAAAGAATAAAGAGATCGTATACAATAACGAATGACTTTGATGAGACAAGAGATAACCGTAGGACTGTGAGCGGAAATGCGATAATCAACTAATAATGAACAAACAAAGGAAAGAACAGGCTATCTTATATCCTCCTCAAGTGAAAACTTTCCTCCCCGCACACTTCCAGAGCATGCCAGATTTCTCTCCCACTTTCCGTCCCTAGGTCGTCCTTCTTTTGCGTTGTGCCGATTCATATCCGAGGTAGAAGTATCGTGCCTGAGGGTAGTGTTATGCCACCTGCCGAGGGTAGTGTCAGTCACCGAGGGTGAGGATGGATGTTCGGCTCTTGCTGGTGTTCGTGTTTCATTGTTGGTGAATCAGTGTTTGGTGATGTCGCACCAGGTATGCAGGGTCAGGGTGTTCGGTGGTAAGAAGCTAATAGTGGTGGAACGCTGGTGAAGCTTCCGTTCGTTTTAGGCTTATAGCTGATCGTAGTCGCATTTCCCATCCAGTGGGAATGGAAAATATATGGTGAGCGGCCTAAAGGGGTTAATTTCCAACACTTCGCCCGTTTCAACTACTGACAGACCTCCCCTAAACGCTCCTTTCCAAACTTTCCTGATACCTTCGTCTGTTCCGCTATAATCAAAGTGTGGCACTCGCTCGTTCCACCCTCTAGCTAACACTAGTTCCAAACCTTTAGTACCCCTAGTCAGATTCGTGAATCTTCCCAAAACATCTCCGATGCACCTAACCGTTCGCTCATACATGCCATTGCTTCAACTTCCATACTTTCCAACAATCTTCAAACGAAAACTCTCCTTATCCTAACTTTTGGTGTAGTAACCGTGTCACAGATATGGAACCCTCGTGAATATTTTAACAGGTACGAGGGATCTAGGCATTGTCAGAGGTAGACATAACAATCTACTTCTCTCCCTTCTGCCCGACGTTCTCCCCAAGAGTGAGCGAGCACTCATATTCGTACGAGTTCTTGAACTTTCTTCGGGAGCTGATTGAGATGACACGCCTCTGAGTACCCTCAATTCTGAAGACCTTGTTCATGGCCTGCTCATCACCTTCAGTGATCTTAGTGTTGGCGTGATCCATAGTCTCGCGATCCTCTCCAGTCTGGAAACGCCATTGGATGTACTCGGAAGTAGTCTTCTCCAGATGGTTGTCGATATGGGCGAAAGCGTGTTGTTTGATGTAGGCGATACGGATGTTCTCGTGAGTGTAATTGTCACCGCTGGTTGAGATCAATCACCAGTAAGGACCTTGACTAAGGTCGAATTTCCGGCACCGTTGGAGCCAATGACGGCAATACGGGATCTGAGAAAGCACTGGAAGGTAATGTCGCGAATCTGGGGCATGGTGGTACCGGGGTACTGGAAGCTCATGTGGACACGAACAATGGCCTTGGCCTTAGTCTTGACACCCTCGAGGTAACCAGGTTCGGGGAAGTTGAAGTTAACCTCGGAGGCACCGAGCTCTTAGTAAGACCTAGCGGAATTCTTCTCTGTAAAGGCTTTGAGGTTACCCCTGTACCGCTTAAGCTTGCAGCGCTCGTAGTGGATGATATGCTGAACAACGTTATCAAGGAAGCCGGAATCATGCGAGACAAGGATGGAGATGCAAGGAGAGTTGATCAAGTATTGCTCGAGCCACTTGACATTCTGTCAGTCCATGTGGTTGGTAGGCTCGTCGAGAAGAAAGATATCGGGATTCTCGAACACCGCACTGGCAAGAGCCAACTTCATCCTCCAACCATCGGAAAGAGAGGTGATAGGAGCATCGAACTATTGTTATGAGGTCTGGATGGGAGAAGTACGTGGTGGAAAGATGAAGGAGTACAAAAAAGCCAAGGAGGAAACGTGTGTCTATTGATGGGAGGTGTGCCTGGCTTGTCCGTAGATCTATGGCAGAGCAGATGATTTAAATACAAGAAAACCCACCATATATCTTCTTTTCCGGGCATCCTTCTATAAACAATATCGCTCCCCAACTCGCCCTCTATTCCGACCCATTCCTCGCTTTCCTCTCCGCACATTTCCGGCCATCTCGGCCACTCCTTCGACTAGTATACCAACTAGGTATACTCGCCCCTCCTCCGAGATTTATAATGACTAACAAAGGAACTAGTAACTACCAACTAAGAAATATATGAAAGAGCACGAACAAACAATATAGTGGACACGCAGTGATCGCCGGTGCTTTCCAACACGAACATGGTCTCCAGGAAACCGAACTCACCCAACTTAGTCTTGAGGTCCTCAACGGAAACACCAGCACCAGTCTCAGCGAGCTTATCGAATGTCCATCCGACGACGGCCTTCTCGGTATCGGCAGAGTCGGGATCGTACTCAACGAAGACTGTCTTGACTTCGGTCTTCTGGGGGAAACCCTCAACCTGCTCGTTGTTGATGGCACGCATGAGCGTGGCCTTTCCGGAACCGTTGGGCCCACAAAGACCATAACGCTGACCTCTCTTCAATCGTGGATGGGTCTGGTTCAACAAGATCTTTGCACCATAGGTTAAGTTGAATGTGCAGTTGCAGAGGTCTTCGCCCTCTTCATCATCCTCATCAACCTCCATATCAGCAGCACCAGGGGCAGCACGGCTCCTCAAAGTCTCTGCGGTATCCGGGCCTCACACTCGGGCAGGAAAGCGGCAAAGTATGGGACAGTGTGCACTGTCCAAATGAGAACCTCATTCTCCTTCTCATCAATCAAGCCACCAGCAATGCAAGCAATGTAGGCTAGAATATGCTCAAATTTGCCAGCAAGGTCCTTGTTGCCCGACAAGATAGTATTGACAATCTCGAGAACAACCTGGGATCACCAGCGGCGGAGATCTTGGGGATCTTGCCGTCCGGGACAACAGGCTACAACTGTAGTATAGCCATCATGTGGATGATGAGTGGCCATGAGTTAGGGATGGAAGTCGGTGGGAATTTATTAGCACCTCAAGTGGTTGGTTTTGGGTTCCTGGCACACTACCAATTGGCTCATCAATAGCTCACCCCCTGCGCACTTGCCTCAGGGTGTTCTCCAATGCCAATTGCAGTATGACGGTATAACAAATTAGCATTTAAGGATACTAATACAAAGTACGAACAAAAAGCAAAAACCCTCCAGGTAAGGGCTTCCGACGACCTCAAGGCCGAACCCCAAGATATTCGGCAATCTGGTTCCTCTGCTCAGCAACAGTGGCAGTGGCACGAAATTCCAGAAGTCCAAGTATCACCGCGACCTCCTGACATTGATCCCCTATCAATCATAAAATATTAATAAAGTTCCCGAGCTATAATAAGGAAAACTTGCCAGTCATCTGAAAAAGGCGTTGACCAGTGCGTGGGAGTTGGGAGTGGAGTGGTATCCCAATGGGATAGCGCAATCGTGTAGTCCCAGAGGCAGCCGAATTATACATTCTCATTGGAAGAAGTTGCTGCCTAGTTGATCCGTAAGTTCTGCTCACTTGCCAAACCGAGATTAGTAGAGATACTCATTCTGAATTTGTCCAAGTTGTCCCCGAATCTCCTGCAGAAGAGCCATTATTTTGATGTGGTTTCTATCGCTCTGTTCTTCCCATGCCTTTGCCTCTAGTCGCTCTGCCTTCCTGCTTTGTCGGATTTCATTCGTCGCTTGTTGCGTTTCTTGTTGCAGTTTCTTGTGATCAACCACTGCAGGCCTGTTTGCAACCGGGGCAACTTGGTTCTGAATACTTTGGGAGCCATTTTGGATCTCTTCTAAGTGATTGCTGATGGCTGGAAAATCCTGTTGGGCCATTTATTCAATTGTAGTATCTCTCGTGGTATTCTGAATAGATTTGAAAGCCCGTTGGTCAATGTGTCAGTAGTGGTTAGCCACGAGTGTCCTATTCTTTCCACATTTACGCATATCAGTGGAGATTTTAGCTGCTTACCACCTTATTGTCTTGTCCTGATGTTGGTAGAAGGAGTTTGTGGTTGTATAGTGGTGTTTGAATTGTTGTGAAGTCAAAGGAACCAAGCTTGAAGGATCTACTCTTACTTATTGAAAAAGCAAACCGTAGCCAAGCCTCCGTCACATGAGTTACCAAACATTACGCTTTATGATAACTCTCATCACTACTGAACTAGTCACTGTGCTCCTATGAATTTAGAGGTCAGAAGTCCTCAGCTTTGGCACCCATGCCCTATGCAATACCAGCGAAAACCCCATATACGCAATGTCACAAACCTCCTGTTTTGAAGAAGTCTTCTTCCCTCTCTAATATTCCCCTGAAGTTCCAACTTGCAACCAGTGTTCTCAGCCGTTCGGGGCCCCCGTAGGGCCCGGCCGGAGGACACCCAAGACCCCCGGACGAGACGGGACGGCAAAATGTAGTCCGTCCTCGTCCTTGAATTCCCAGGACGGCAGTTATTAACAAGGACGACGAGCCCCACGACCTGAGACAAGTTCTGCCAGGGGACTACTGGTAACTACTCACCTCGCCAGAATTAGTCATTGGTCACGTGGACTATAGCCAGAGCAACTGCACGCTAAATGGCCCTTCTTCCAGTTCACGTGACCCATGACTAATTCTGGCGAGGTGAGTACATAGGACGGCCGGGGACGTTGGGGACGGTAGGGGACGGTGGGGGACGACACAATGTCGTCCGTCCTCGCCCTGGCCCAGGACGGACGGACTGCCCCGTTGTGAATACTGCTTGCAACCAATATAGTCTGTGTTCCCAACTGTCCTGTCCACGGGTCTTTGGGTGAGAACGGGACGGACTATGGCTCATACACAATCTTTTTGGGGGGTGCTAGCAAGGACTACACCCCGGAAGGTGAGGACCACAAGAACTATACAGGCCTGTAGTCGTCCTAGTGCTTGGACCTCCTACACTAGCTTAGTTGAGATCATACACCTCCGAACGGATTCTTTTCACTTCATAAGACATCACTCGTGCTGTCCCCCACCATCCCTCAGCCATTGCCTGCTGTCCCCTGCCGTTCCCCGCCGTCCACCCCGATGCCCTGAGCTAACATTTCTTACTCTGTAGGGCCCACTGTCCTGCCCAAAGACGGCCCTCCTAACCTTAAGCTACCGTGAACGGACCATTGATAGGCACCCCATCCCGTCTGAGGCTCTTGGCAATCCCCCCACCGGGCCCGCTGGGCCTCTGGACGGTTGTGCACACTGAATACAGTTGAAAAACAGATATTAAATCCAACTTCCAACTCAATCCCAGGCAGGCTACTCTGACTCTACTTCCTGCTATTTTAACTGCAAAATCAAGTGATGTTCCATGATTCTAGCCTAGTTTTTGTTATTAATCACCGGCGCCCTGCTTACACGATCCTTACAGTCTTAGAAGATGCGAGAACAACACCGGAAGATTCACCGGACTCAGGTATTCGGTGAAGGATGCGAAGTGAGGGGAAAGCGGGGTAGGAAAAGAGGGGTAAGAGGGGTAAGAGGGGTACCCAAGCGGGGTAAAGCAATCGGGTGATAAAGTGGGAAAATAGGGCGACTTGGTTCTAGAGACTTCTGGAAGAGCAGGAAAAGATTCATGTATTTAAAGGGTTGACAACGACCTCAATTGTAACTCGGCAGGTCATAACAATACAAGCCCGTCCTTGATATCCTTTGCCCAGTGAAAAGCTACTTTGTCCTTCTTCCATCAGTCTTCCTCCGATCGAGTGCTTATAACATTAGTTTTAACGAGTGCATCAGCTTATTAGTCGGACTCAAAGATACCGCCTTGTTTCAAAAATTCTCACACTCAGGATGGCAGTATGATCTCAAGAGCTGTAATACATCTAGTATAAAGGCTTGTCACGGTACCAGCCAGGGTGTGAGAACTGCTGACCGCACCATGTACTCATTGGTCTTCAGTCAAGCGGACACAAAAACAGATTCTTATTAGAGCACCGAAGGAAGAGAAAGAAGTTGTTCCAGAAAAGAAAAGAAAAAAGTAGATGAAGAAGAAGGAGAATGGGGGAGAAAATAATATAAGAACATCATGGGAGAGTGAGAATATATACACAGCACGCACATATGCATTCACAAAACAGTAAGCAACACCATGCAGTATAACAATTCGAGCAGTTAAAGGGATCAATGAAACGGCCACTGGGAGTAGCTTTTCCCGCCATATTACAATATATTTATCTGTTACACGCATGCGAACGAAACGGTTATATATTTAACCTACCCCAGGACTTTATAGCCACCAAATAGGGGTACTCTCTTCCCCGGAAGGGAAATTCTGTTAGATTGGTAGGCTTCTTAGATTGGAGCAGGATGGGTGTGGGTAGGAAGATTGGAGTGATCGCCATAAGTAGGGGAGTGGGGAGAACTTTCATATACTATTGTAGATGAACACCGAGTGAGATTCCTGGGGTGCAAGGGGGCGGGGTGGGGGCGATCCTGTCTTTTTTATTGTATGCAACAATACAGCCACACCCCATTGTACCGGGTGCTCAAAATCAGGTGTTGACCATCCAGGACTGTGAAACATCCGAGAGAGTGAAATCGTTGATAAAAAATCAGGCTTGCAAAAACTCAAAAGCGAGTGATAATTGTGTGGGTCTGACTTCCAGCTATTCCAGAGAAGGTTTAAGATGGGGGTACAGTGGAAAACCAAAGCGGGGGGAGATCACTGCTCAGTGAATAGAGATAATTTAAGCAGTCCCCCCGCTGGGCCCTACGGGTGCCCCGGACAGCTGAGAACACTGCACTAGGCTCAAGGGGCGCTCCAATGGAAATCGCAGTAGGAGGGTATAACAAATTAGCATGTTAAGTATACTAGTACAAAGTACAAAAAAAAACCCCCCCTCCCTGTAACCACTTCTGACAACCTCAAGGCCGAACCCCAAGGTATTCAGCAATCTGCTCCCTCCGCTCCTCAACCGTAGCATGGGCAGGGAATCCCGGAAGTCCAAGTATCCTTGCAACATCCTCACATTGATCCCCTATCGATCATAAGATATTAATAAAGTTCACAGGCTCCAATGAGGACAACTTGCCTGTCATCTGAAAAAGGCTTTGACGAGTCAGTGGCACTGGGGGTTCAAGAGATATCCCGATAGGATAGCGCAGTGGTGCAGTTGCAATACTAGAGGCAGCCGAATTATGCAATCTCATGGGAAGAAGTCGCTGCCTAGTTGACCAGTATGTTATGCTCACTTGCCAAACAGAGATAAGTAGAGATACTCATTCTGAACTTGTCCAAGTTGGCCCCGAATATCCTCAAGAATACCGCTTATTGTGTTATGGTTTTGATTGGTCCGTTGTCACTGTTCATTTATCCGTTGTCTATGTTCATGTGCCTGTTGTTGTAGTTGCTTCGTCTCTTCTTGCTGTTTCTTCATGGAGCGTCCCATTTCATTCATCCCTTGTCGCAGTTCATTAAAACCAACCACCCCAGGCATGTTGGCAACAAGGGCAGCTTCATTCTGAATACCCTGAAAGCTATTTTGGATCTCTTGTAAGTGATTTCCGATGGCTGGAAAATCCGGTTGGGCCATTTATCTGAATGTAGAGTCTCTTGCCGTCTTCTGAATAAATTTGAAAGTCTATTACTCAAGGCATCAGTTGTAGTTAGCCAAGAGCGTTCTCTATTTTTAACATTCATGCACAGGTGGAGATTTTAGCTACCTATCTTATTGCCCTGTCCTGCTGTTGGTAGGAGGAGTCTGCGGCTGTATGTTTGAATTGGTGTCAAGTTGAAGGGGCTCCGTAACTTCTCAATCAACCTTGAAGAATCTACGATACTCTTACCTATTGAAAAAGCAAACGGTGGCCAAGCCTCAGTCACGTGTGTCACAAAAGTTAAGCTCTATGATAGAAAAAGAGGGGGGTCAACGAACACGGGGCTCAACGAATTATACAGTATCCCAGAGGGTCGCGAGATTCTCAAGTTACTAGAGTGGCGGCGCTCATGGCCACTTGCCATGGATTTTCCCATGGTCAACCCTGCTTTTAAATTTTCTTTGATATCTCTCCTGCCGCTCTTGGGATTGAAGTTTCTCTGTTGGGCTAAGCCTTGAAATAAGTGGAGGCATTTTCCCGTTTCTATGATACGAGCCTCGCAACTCGTGATTCTTGTGACGGATACTGTACACTAAAAGTGCATTGGCCAACAGTGATTTGGCTGGGCATATTAATTGAGCTCTCGTGTTCGTTGACCCTCTCCTACTCTAATTCTCATCACCATTGAAACTAGAGTGACAGTGGCCCAATGCATAAATCGAAGTTAGAGGTCAGAAGTCCTATGCCTTGGCACCCATACCCAACGCAACGCCAGAGGAAACACCGAATACCCAATGTCACAAACCTCTTGCTTTGAAGAAGTCTTCGCCCCTCTCCAATAGTCGCCATGAGTTCCAACTTGCAATGAATATAGTTGCATAAAAGATATTGAATCTAACTTCCAAACTCTAATCTCACGCAGGCCACCGTCACTCTACTTACTGCTATCTTAGCTGAAAATCAAGTGATGGTCTATGGATCTAACCCAGAAGAAAAACTATCTTACCAGGAGAGACAACTCCCATGTCCCACCATGAGGCCCAATCCCTCCTGTTTTTACAGTAAGCTGGCTAGCCTTTCCGGAGAGAATCAATCGAACCTCTGGTGTAGTTCCACCAACAACATATGGTATTGTAGTTTCTTCTAGCAAGGCATCTATGAAGCCGCACCAGTCCAGATCATCACAGGCCGCTACTGATTGGGTTGGGTGCAGACAATGTTTCCTTAGGGACTAGGTATTTTCGCAAGAGTTTGCTTCTTTGTGGAGTAGTGAACCTTGCAGGACTTCTAGCTTGGCGAAGTTCCCCTTCGGGAAATGTGTCTTTCAATTTGCTAAGACAGAGCCGGTGTGACGTTGAAGAACCTAATATTTGTGGCTTGGGAATTTCCAAGCCTGTGCCGAAATCCAGGAAGAAAGGAAATCTCTTCCGGGAACATATGTTAAGGAGGCCTGGCTGAATATTACCCGTAGCAGGTAAAGAAAACCAACTAATCGGATACAGGAATATTTTGAAACCTTGTGGACTCTAACCGAAGAATGCAGATCCCTGGATTACTGTCAGGTCCGGTTCCATTACTGGTAGTCCATCGCCAGACTGCTGTGCCGAGGACCTCCAGCTCGACTGGTAACACCTCTCGTTTCGCGCAATCTGAACGGGGTTTCAGGGCTACCAGTCGCTCCATATTCACGAGTGTATTTTGATTGTCGCCGGTGCCCCAGTATCTTATCTTTGTATAAATACCAGCCTGACCCCATAAAAAAGAGATGCAATAGTCCAGAGTTAACATGTGAGTTATACACAAATGACAGGATTTTTGTTTGTCTATTACACGTCCTTGGCATGAATGGACCAAACACCAGGGGCTCCTTGGTAAAGGACTTTCACCTCCCGTGACCCAGGCGGTGTTCGGTCCATTCATGCCAGGGATGTGTAAGTCCTTGATCTATCCGTCCTAAGTACAGGCATATGCCTAGGGGGCGAAAAAGATAGAGGATTTGATAGGAGCGATGACAGGGGGGGCGAACTCCAATTTCTATGGCACAGTACCTTCACCGCGATAGCAATTCCCAAACATCGAACGGAGAGCGTCCGCACTAACTTCGCTCTCTCCGGGTAAACTTTCGTCCTGCCGACTTTGAGACATGGCACTTTGGCGAGACAAGAGGGATCAGCCCTACTCGAGTACGAGTACTGTGGGGCGAATACTGCGTTTTTCATACACCAAGTTGTTTTTATTTCTTTCTATGTACTTTTATAGTTTTTTTTAGCACAGGTAGTGGTGGATGGCATGGCTGGAACGGTTGTCACGAACTTGGAGATTAGGGGTCGGGTACTGTGGGGTATGGCAGTTGATTTCACCGAATGGCGCTTTCATAGGTAGTTAGTTCTATTGTTACGTGCGTTGATATGTAGTTAGCATGGGAGGCCGAATGGGCTAGCGTCGGATTACGTAGTCTCAGGGCTTTCAGTGGGTAAAAGGTTACCATAGGTGGAAAAGGAAAACAACCGCAGACAACCTCATGAGGAGGACGATTTTCTTCACGCTTTAGTGACTTTTCTGTCTTTAATCATCGCGATCATCGAGGATCATCTACGAACTTCATTTTTCTTCGGGCTGTGCGAGCAGTGATTGCCCCTCCCAGAAGTATCATCGGTTCTTTTTTCTTTCTTTCCTGTTGGTTCGGTCATTGTCACTCTCGGAGGTGATTTTACCACTATCTACCCGTACTCCCCTAAGGACCGGAATCCCCTTCTCAGTACTTGGAGCTTGTAGCTATTACGCAGACAGAGAGAGAGACGAGAGCGAGAACAGCCACCTCAACGAGTGAGGACTTTCCGTATCGTGATCTTTCCTTTGTGAACTTATCGATTCTATCTACATGCTGGGTGGATCCCAATAGTGTGTGCGGCGATAGCCTCTACCGGTCTTTTCTTTTCTTTTCTTTTCTCTCTACGATTTTCTAAGATTCGATCATTTACTTTCGCAAGAGAAGTATTTTCCTTTCTGACGGAACTTCCGCTCGTACCCGTTTGTCCTTTTCAGTACACGTAATTCTCTGACTTTTGTGAACACGACTGCTATTGCATGACACCGAACCCCTGAGACTCTAGTCGATTTTTTGCCCATATGGAATAGCAGTTATGTTCACAAACGTCAGGAAGTTTCGAGTACAGTAGGTCGTGCATGTGCGATTCTACGACCCCAGGTCAGCTCGAGGCTAGACCCCAGCGAAACCCTGCTTGCAAAATGAGAAGTGAGGCAGGTGAGCTCTCGTAGAACAGTACGAGTACTAGTGCAGCACAGTGCTCTGCACGCAGACAGTGTTCATGGCGGGTTGACGCTTATGAACATCGCAGTTATCAGATACAGCCAAATTTTGGCCTCCCCGCCGGGATCCCGGCGGTAGCATCGCAGCCTCATCCGCAAACATCATCCCATTACGAATATCATATCAGATCCCTTGGAATCCGCTATCAGATTATCAGCGGAAATTACTCTCTCGTTTTTGCCAAGTAACTTATACCCCCGTGAGCCGAATATTTCGTGAGAGCTCCAGCAAAATATCGGCTGGCGGGGATATTCTTGGCAAATACGAGCGGGTATCATATCGTACCACGTTTGGAGATTACTAATCGTTCATCGGAGCGTCTGTCCCTGGACCTAAATATTAGACCGAGTGTAAACGATTTCGGGCTATGATCGGTATTGAGAGTCTTGGGATTCTTATTTCTTCTGCGCTGCCAGCAGCGTCCTATATATACAAAAACTCTCATACAAGAAACTCTCTTCCATCACCGTCTCTTGCCTTTCAAACCACCCCCTCAACTTTGCAACAGATTTCCTCCTTCAATCTCTTTGCCCGTTTCAACTACTTACAGACCTTTCCTAAATCCTCCATTCCAAACTTTCCTGATACCAGTGCCTGTTTCGTTATCATCAAAGTGTGACACTCGTCCGTTGCATCCTCTAGCTAACACTAGTTCCAAACCTCCAGTAC
>Ga0307509_10006194_pt1 | contig 16205 bp, 12 predicted proteins | sample 10_EM_MG_FD_202245 | JGI IMG/M metagenome (GOLD analysis project Ga0307509, IMG submission 202245) | Populus trichocarpa ectomycorrhiza microbial communities from riparian zone in the Pacific Northwest, United States - 10_EM | ecosystem: Host-associated > Plants > Roots > Unclassified | place... | reverse complement strand
AGGAGGAAGGACAGTCCGAACACTTGAGACGACCGACTAGAGTAACCGCGGCCGATGCTTTTCCGAATGCGAAACGAAAGACGAGGTGCTGAAGTTACTAACCGAAGTGTTCCCCGACAGGACCACATAATCGAGACGGAAAGGTACTTCGCAAAGGGCTTGGAAAGCTCAGCGCCGACCGTGAGCGAAGAGGACAGAATGCCGACCGTGCAAAACCTAAGCGAGGTGCAAAGGAAGTGCGGGGTAAAGGGGAGAACTGAGCTTCATGAGCGGGAGTCAACGATGAACAGGAACAACCCCGTGGAGGAAGGGGTAGACCCCAGAGGGCGAGGAGGGGATGTAGCATCGCTCCCCTAGGCAGAAGCCATCAAGGGGGAGGAGAGGGGGTGGTGGTGGAATCCCACGATGATTTCCCTGGTGTTGAGATTTCAATCGCTGGAGGTGTAGGGGAGATGGTTCGTGGCTAAGTACTGTGACCGAGTTTCCTCTTATATAGACTCTTCACGCGAACTACCCTTACCCTGGTGACTAATAACTCCAGTCACGCGCTCCTATGACTCATAATGAGTCATGCTCGAAATCTATCAGATGACTCCTATGAGTCACTGCGTAACATGCCGTCAACCAATCATATAACATAAAACATGTCAGGTGCGCAAAGCGCGTCACCTGTGTGGAACTTGTGACTCATAATGTGAGTCATGCGCGAAAGTCATTACATCATGATGACTCACAATCGTGAGTCATAAAAACATCAGCCAATCATAACATAACGATGACATGCAAGTGCGAGTCATGTCAGAACTATGAGTCAACTGACTGCATTACATGAAACATAAACATACCTTATGACTAATAACTATTTGTCATCTGAAATCTGCCTTGCTTAGTCACGATTTGTGACAGAAAACTACTACATCTAATGGTTGTAAGAGGTGGCTTGAATGGGGAGGGAGGCAGAAGACAACTACCTTATGTCCATCACAGTAGTCAATAAACTCCTTGCTTCAATAGGAGCCAAATCCATGAAGCAATAGTAACAAATATTCTGAAACTTGATACTTTGAGGAAAATTGTTGGAAATGGATAACTCACTTCAAAGAGAGTTGGTCATTACTATAACCGCTTTCCGACAGACCAATGAGATATTTGTCTGGTATTGATGTTGTTGTATACTAGGACTGCTGGTGAATAGCTCATGGAATTATAATCATAGGTGGAAGAACAACTCCATCACCAGTAATTGTTTCGCATACGGAAACCAGCTCACGATTAGTCAAACTTCCAGGATATGGCTACCGGTTTGGATCACGTGTTATAATCCACTGATCCTGTCCTATACCGATTCAAAATCCTGTCTCATCAAAGTTGTATATATCGCCTTTTGAAATACCATACTGATTGCAAAGAGCTTGGTACTTTTCCAACCAGGAATGTATATCATCAGGTTGATGGGCATTCTTGCAATGGGTATCGATAGCACATTGCATGTATATATAGTACTCAGGATGGTGGCTGAGGAAACCATGTGACTAGTAATCACTAACGACAGGTGCTGAAGGCTGCCAGAATGAGCACTTTTGAGTATCAAGTTGGCACAGGCAGACACTATTTGAAGTCTTTGTTAGGCATACCGGAAGGCTCAGCCTTCCATTAGTGAATAAAAGACCTATAGTTACCCTACCTTAGGCTCTGAGTTCAAAGGGTGAATGCGAACACCCCCCTCCCACACCATCGTTGGGACGGTGCTACATCGGCAGATGCCGCCGTAGTTGTGTCCCCTCACCAAAGCCATAGTCATTTGAACCCTCCTCTTAACCCTGTATACGTTGCGGCCGTCCGTCCGACCAGATCCCGTTCCCAGGATATATGAGGAAAGACCTTTGGCGAGCCTATGCCAGTGGTCCGAGCCAAATCGGTCCACATCACATTATGTTACTGAGTACTAAAAACGAGAGTGGCGAAAGTGGCTACTAAGTAACAGGACGTTTTTACAGACAATGGTTAAGCAACACATTCTATACTCCATGCTCCTGCGAAGAAAGTCGCAGAAGTGAATGGTGTTGTTGGATGTTGTAGTTTGAGAAATCAAGCATACCCGCACTCACATACATCTTACTATTCTCAGATACTGACGGAGCCATACAATAACGATATGGCTATGGAGAGATAATGGCCATTGGTACGATTATCAGAACAAGTCTATCTTATGCCTCACAGCTGTTGAGTGCAGGATACATCTGCAATGCTGAGAGGTTTGATAACAAAGCTGGCCTCTTTGTTGGCTCGATCATGGAGACCATTCTGTGTATGCAATAATAAGCAAGACTCCATGCCGATGAAGATGGATTGTGACCAATGGACTGATGTGTGGGAGCACTGTCAGGAAAATTCATGGTGTTGCGATTCGGAAGTCAAGTGTGATAACAGAATTGCCAGGGTAAAATGGTGTTCGCACCTTTAGGAAAAAGGTGGGGTTTGTTAGTAGGTACTTAATGAGTATGAGAAGTAGATGTAGCCCGCAACCACCCAGACGAGATATATAAATATTGCGGTGCCTCCCGAGCTATATTAACACCACCAAGCAATGGAGAAGAGATCTTATCAATATAAAATTGTTTACGCTAGAAATCTTTTATCACTCTATCTACCTCTACTTTAGACATCGAGCCTTGCTAGACAATCTCCGTCTACGATTAAGATTATCGGCCTAAGTTATCTCACAAGACTTTGAGATAGGCTCCCGCCTAACAGTCTTGTACTAGTTCCTACAGTATCAAGCCTTTCGAGATACTGACAGACAGCTTCTTCATCCTCGGAAAGCTTGCGATTTGCTGCAAAATGCTGCAAAATGCTCCTGTTTAGATAATCTACCCTGCCAATGTGCACGAAGTCTTCTAACTTGTATTTCATAACTTGCTTCAAGAGAAACAATGTTGGGTTTGTCCTCACCAGTTGTCTGAACAAATTCAAGAGCGGCTTGAATATGTACTTCTACATCAACATATGGCTCTACTCGCTAGCTTGGTAGAATGAGTGATATTTCAGAAGGAGAAGGCATGATGAATGATGATGTTTGGACTAATCCAGGTCGTAGTAAGGGTTAGATTGATGCTCATAGTGGTTTTCATTAATATATTCAACTATAACTACCTACTATGTATTTAAGCTATAGTAAATTGACCCTTTCTGGATTCCGCCATCGGCTTTATTGCTTTAGTTTAGCCTTAGCTCTAATTCAACTTTTTTTGGATTATTCAATAAAAAGATCTGATAGACACAAAGTAGTCTTCTTTTGAGCAATAGAGATTTGAAGGGGTGATGGTTTGGAGAGGTAGAAGTTGAGGAGGTGGAGATTGAGAGATTGAATGTGGTTAGAGGGTAGGGAAAGAGGAGTGACAAGTTGTATTATAGTTGTGAGGAGCAGTGAAGTTGGAGATATAGTTATAGCATATGAGAATGGGAGATAGGGATGTTAGAACATAGTTTTATTCTTAAGTGATAGACATTTGAGATGGCGGAGGTGGGCAGTATTTACACAGTTCAGTTATTAAGCCCTAAAATTTTAATCATGTTTGGCAACACAGTTGCTATGGCAATGGCCCATTGAGCTGTCAGGACCGTTGAGCTGTAAAGGACCGTTGAGCTGTCAGGCACTCTCTTGAGAGTGCCCAAGGTTGTGGCTGCGCCACAACCTTAGCACGAGTACCCTCATGGCTCAATTGTTCAAACTAATCTCCGGATTTGATACCGGTTGTTGTGGTCACAAGAAAGTTTAGTGAACTCCTCAGTGCAACTGAGTATTATACTCGTAAATTTATCCACAAAGCCATGTTTGCGACAAGTCGCTTTTCTATCTGCTTCGGAAAAAGCCCCATTCCTAGTAACCAGTTAAGTTAATGTGGTAACTTATCCCTTAACATATTAGTAATGCTCCTTGGCCAAATGGAAATGATTGGATATTATTGTGCCACACCAGGCCATTTCACCCTCTTTCTTTAGCACTGATCAAGGAATGTTTACTGTGCAAGCCCCCTAGTACCCTTCAAATCGCTACACCGTTTTTACATTCAACCAACATTCCGGTAGAATATCATGGCCCACATCTCATATGCTCAATCGGCCGGCTTCGGCAACGGCAATACCAACTGCGGGAACTTAAGCGGCAGTTTCAACATCAATGTGTCCGACGAGGATAGACAGATCATGTGTTGGCTCTCTCCACTGGAGCCGAATATTAGACGTCAGGGCGTCCGCGCTGAGCGATTCGATGGTGTCGGGAATTGGCTTTTAGAAACGGGCGAGTTTCGGGAGTAGAGATATAGTGAGGATGGAGCCGATAAGGCGGTCTTGTTTTGCTCCGGGAATCCGGGAGTGGGTAAAACATACCTCTGGTATGTGGCGTGGTTCTTCGAATAAACCGAATGCCACTGACGGCCAGAAATATTAGTTCTCTAGTGATCGACACCCTTTGCGATCGGGCGCAGGAGGAAAATATCGCAGTTGCAGGTTTGTACTGCGACTTCCTTTCTCAACAAGAGCAGACAACCACCAATATTATGGGAGCTCTTCTGAAGCAGCTAGTAAGCAGAGGGGGCATCCCGTATCATCTACGAGAGGCGTTTCAAAAAGGGAAAAAGGAGTTTGGTGGTAGAGGGCCACGACTTGCGGACCTGATTGGAATGTTGAAAATGGTTATTGCTTCGCTGCCCTAGGTGTTTATCTGTCTCGACGCCTTAGACGAATATTTACCGAAGCGCCTTCCAGAGATTCTCGAGTCTCTGAGAGATATTAGTCAGGAGTCCCCTAGGACCAGAATATTCCTCACCGGGAGGCTCCATGTCAAAGAAGATGTTCAAAGATATTTCTCTAACGTGGTCGTGATACCTATCAGCCCTAACCCGGACGATATCGAGAATTATGTGGAGATGAGGTTAGATAAGGATCCCGAGCCAGAGGCGATGAGCGACGACTTACGGGTGGATATTGTGAGCGTCATTTTGGAAGAGTTATCTAATGTGTGAGTAAGAGCATTTGGCACCCCCACCTCATTAATGATGGATACTTACCAAAGGCTGTGAGTAGATTCCTTCTAGTCTCGCTCAACATCGATGCTATTCTATCAGAGGTGACAATTCGTCAGAGAATAAAGAAACTTGAAGAGATGACACAAGGCAATGGACTGAGCGAAGCCTACACTGCGACTCTAGAGCGAATGAAAGCGCAGAAGAGATATAAATCTGTTCTCGGATTGAAGGCCTTAATGTGGGTGCTGTATTCAGAAAGGACTTTACGTGCCGAGGAGCTCTGTCATGCCTTAGGAGTAGAAGTAGGATCTGCGGATATGGATCTGGAAAACGTTCCTGCGTTACGGACAGTCCTATCATCTTGTCTAGGCCTTATCACGGTCGAGAGGTCTTCGTCCACTGTCCGGCTGGTGCACTTTACTCTTCAGGAGTATCTCTCAAGTGACCCAACCCTATTCCATAGTCCTCACTCAGAAATTGCCGAAGTTTGCTTGATATACCTCAATTTCGGATTTGTCCGCGATCTTTCGCCAATTGTTCACAGGATCCCTCCAGCAACACCCCTGGTAGAATATGCTTCTGTTCACTGGGGGAGGCATATGAGAAAGGGAGTGACAGAGAATACCAAAATACTCGCACTAAGGCTTCTCGATAGATTTGATGAGCATATATGTGCTCAACTACTGCTGCGCAGTGATTGGGATATATTCTTGAACATAGGGGTTGCGAGACCCACAAGATTTAAGGTGCTCCACGTGGTAGCATTCCTCGAGATCGCGGAGATAGCTACCGCGGTATTGAATATGAAAGAATTGCACATTAATGCAGCCGATTGTACGGGGAATACGGCTCTCACATGGGCAGTTAGGAGAGGGCATGAAAGGGAGTAAAGATGCTTTTGGAACAAAATGACGTCGATCCTGACCAGCCAGACACCAAACATGGCTGGACACCACTCTCGTGGGCGGCGGAGAAGGATGAGGGGATAGTAAAGATGCTTTTAGAACGAAAGGACGTCAATCCCAACCACGCAAGCACATATTCTGGCCGGACACCACTCTCGTGGGCGGCTGAGAACGGGCATGAGGGGGTAGTAAAGATGTTTTTAGGATCAGAGGACGTCAATCCTGACCAGCCAGGCAGGTATGGCCGGACACCGCTCTCGTGGGCGATTGAGAACGGGCATGAGGAGATAGTACAGATTCTTACGGAACAGAAAGATGACCGCACCGCTGTTTCGGATAACCTGAACCAAGCGCCACATTCAGTGGCTCTCTCCGAAGGACACGATGGAATTGCGAAGATCTCACCGGAGCGGGGCAATGTCAATTGGGCCGCAGCCGACCGCCGCACCCTAACACCCCTCCCGCCCGCCGCTACACATCCAAACGAGCCCGCGGTAGAGACCCGATCCGGTCCTTCTACTCCCAATATCGACATAACAGACTCCAGCTGTCCACCCGGGCCCCTACCGGCAGCCCACAGTGAGTGGCCTAGGCTATTGGGCCACGGTGATCCTGTCTCCCAATCTGCAGATAGTGGCCTCTCAACCCAACCGCCCTGGTGGTCTCGACCCCTTCCCTTCTGACCCCTAAAACTCTGTTTCTGTCGGACGAAGACTAAAACCAATCCCAACAGCACCCAACCCACCCCCTTATTTGCGGTCGACCGGCGTTTTATCATCTCTTCTCTCATTCTTCTTCTTGCTTTTCTCCTCTACATCCTTCCCCCCCTCGTTACCCGATATATCGTTATTCCATAAAGACTTTCAAAGTGGGGTGTCAGTGTAGACAAGATCCCGATATAAATAGGCTTTCATAATGGCGTTTTTCTAATTTTCCGCTTGCTATTTACTGTTTATCATCTTTCGTGTCTTTTCCCTTCTTTGCTTTTTCCCCTCACTTGAGTTCTGGTTAGACTTGGTCAGATCACGCTATTCCTGTTCTTGATCTTCATTATTTGTCAAGTAGGCGTTTGTCTATGTTTTGTGTAAAATGTGTTGTGTATAATAATGTAAAAGTACAGCCCGTCACAAGCAATTATGTTAGAATAGATAGTAAGCTGCATTCGCAAGCAGCTGGTTTATCCCCTTGCTGTAATTTCTCCCACTGGCGCCAAGCAGCCACCGGCAGTACTTGTTTTTCTACAGCCACCCGACATAAGTATTTGCGATCAAAGACCTATTTAATTGCGATTGAGCCATAGGGCCGGGCAGTGGGAGGATAGCAAGGTTGCTTGTACTCAGAGCTTTTTACTTGTAGAGAGAGAAATCTCTAGCATATATCAGTTAGGAAAATTGGCTCGAGTCATTCCCCGTTGAATTTGGCATCCCAGATAATTATATTCTGCTGCTAAGTTAATAGTTAAGACGGGCTATGTAGGTTAACTAGAGTAAGGGGTAATATCCGCTTATTAGTATGATACCCGCATACTCAGAAAAGAAAGCTTTCAACCGTGACCCAAGGCAATCCACTAACTTAACTTCAGCAACAAGGGTAATCTTCTAACTAAATGCAGAGAATAATGTACTGGCAACCGCCACCCCTTTTTCAATATGGTTATTCCTTCTCTACACGTTTTATGAGTTAACTCCTTCTTTTTCTCTTCTAACCAACACCCTTTTCATCTCCAGTTCAGTTAACCATAATTGGGTTAAGAACTGGACAGAACTGTGACCATTGTCATGGGTTGGCGCAGCATGTAAGTAGCATGGGCAGCGACGATCAACTTCATAAGCCCGCATTTCAGCAAGCTAACTTGGTAAGGGACTAACTTATATGTTTCATAAACACTTATAACAAGTCACTATGTCTGCAGCGTGAAGGTGGGGGGTAGTGCGGGCATGAAAGGGAAGAACGATAACACTCTCTAACAGTCTGATCGAAAACTCCAATGGAAGTAAGGAGAAACAACGGATCATTGAAGTAAATCAAGAAATGGTGGCACAAAAACACCTCAAAACTCCGAGTGACCACTGATGATTCTACTCACGTGCCCTTAACAGTACTCAAATAGCGGGGTTAAGCGGAATAGTCCTCGAGCACCAGATTATCAATCAATCCAACTCTGCATCCCCTCCCAAAAAAAAAGAACATTACATCACCACCACCCCAATAAATAATCTTCTATGTACTAGGGGGTAGGCAAAAGTCGGGCGCACCCCATATAGAGTAACTATGGTTTTCTACCATACAAACGGCTTTTTGTGGCTTTTTTTTGTATGTGAGCAAAAGTCGGGCGCACCCCCAGAATAGGAAATAAACCAAGAAAACCCGTGGCACCGCGCCAGACTTACCCTTGTACCCGAGTACTTGTAACATACTAGTACTTCTAGCCTACCGCACTTGTACTCGAGTACGGGTACCGCACTGTACACACCACTTCCCTTTCCAACCCCCGCCTCCGTCCTTTCCCCCTCTCAACCCCACCACCACCACCACCTCAACTCACTTTTTTGAAATCCGCCCCCAAGGGGATCGAGCTCTTAACCTGACAAAAGTGGGAAAAGACGACGGTACAGCCAGTTTGGTAATTGGTTATTATCACACGCAAGCTGCGCAACGGATCCACACACACCTTTTATTTTACTGCGTACAACGCGACATATCACATTTGGCTCTGCCAACACACACCTCACATGCGGTACAGCAAGGAAATAAGCACACCTCGCTAAAGCATTCAGAACCCTCAACAAACACTTTTCAACGCTTCAGGAAACAATTGCAAACCAAGTAACTGACTGTTTCCCCTTGAAAATGTCCTCCTCGCCCCTCAGACACGTCCAAGGAGCTTCCCCTGACCCTCAATCACCCCCAGCACGCTCTTCCCCCAGAATCCTGAACAGGAATTCCCCTTTCAGCATGACACTTCGAGCCTGCCTACCCCAAGGAACCACGGTTACCCACGCACCAGGGTGCAATAACATGAACAAGGACGTGCTAAGCCTGTACGCCGCCCCACACACCCCCTTCCCCAGCATACGCGAAGAGATAGGATGCACCAACGTATGCCACATTCTGCTGGCAACAGGTACTTCCCACGAGACCCCAGTTCTGGCCCCAGCTCCAAGGCCAGGAAACTTTCAGACGGCCCTGGCCACGATATTCGGAGATGAATCAATGAACACAATCGACACCACCGCCCTCGCCTACTTGGCCGCTATGGCCTCCTCATACGAACCCTCCCCGGATCCCACCAAGATCCAAGCCCCCGACTCCCAACCAACCCTTCCGGAAAATCCTTTCCTCTCCTCCCCACCTCTTAACCTGGCCACGCTATCCTCCGCACTCATCCCATACGTCCCGGAGTCATCGGCTCCCGAACTCCCTATGGACCTGGGAAACGGAAGGAATACGGAAAACACAGGACTAGGTGACAGCCAACATGCCCATGAAGGGACAGAAATCACCGGGAAAAGAACCCCAGCAGGGACCACAACAACCTCCCAGACCGCACACCCTTCCTCCTGGCCAAGCTCCAGCTCTAAAACCAACCAAGTGCCGAACCCCCCCCCAAAAACAGTCCGCTTTTCATCACCCCTAGCGGGTATCCTGGGAAACAAACCAAGTGCAATCCCAGACACCTACTCGGAGGGTACCGTGTCCCAGTCCAGCTCCACCGGGACGAATGCACAGAGTCCCCCCTTCCTCAACCTAGCCCAACTCTTGGAAGAGGAGGGAGCAACGCCAGAAAACACCGGGCTGTCACTCAAGGAGCTCAACGGTATGGCCTCCAAGAAGGATTTGATTGACTTCATGGCGGTACTGGAAGACAGCATAGAAAAGAAGATGGAAGAGATGGAGACGAGGATCCTGCAAGCGATCCGTTCCAACCCCCCGAAGACACAACCCCACGGCCCCAACAGCCAGAGACAACCACTAGCCCAAACCCAAAGGAGGGCCCCACCACCCGAAGCCACAAGAACAATCCCCGTTCCCCCCCAGAAAACACCAACAAACCCCAACCCACCGAACCCCAAGACCGGGCAGGCGGTGAAAAAGACGTGGGCAGCGGTATCTGCCGCTGGGATCAACACGGATGGGTTTAAACTGGTACCAACCAGAAGAAAGAAAACAACGACGGGCCCAGGAATCGGCCAGACCCAGGTACCCTCCGCGCCCTCCACCCCACACGCGAGACAGCGCCGTCTCATCATCAGATCCATGGAGACAAACAGACGGATCGGCGCCCCAGGCATCTCCCCCGCACACTTAAGGGATGCCGTCAACAGGGCATCCAGGGTCAAGTTCGCCTTCGCCAAATACAACAGAGCTGAGGAACTGGTTCTCACCACAATAGAAAACGTACCGGCCGAGCCCGCACTCCAAGACGAGGAAGCGATCAGCGAAGCCCTCAACGACATGGATATCTATGGCTTCAGCATCGTGGCCGACACCCCGACCGTCAACCTGGTAGTTAACAGCGTACCTCTAGGGGATGAGGACTGGGAGCCCTCTGACTGGAACGTGGACAGCGAGAAATGGTCCGAACTAGAAGGGGAACTGACCAACTTCAACCCCCACATAAGGCTAATGGACAGACTGAAAAGGATCAAATCCCCAACCGCCCTGAAGGCCGATAACAAGGCGAGATCGTCCATCATCATAGCCGTAGAGATGAACCAGTGGATCAAGGACCAGACCCAGAAGAGGGAACCAGCCCTAGCACTATACGGCCTCAGATGCACCTTCAGGAAATACATTCGCAAGGACTCCTCAACCCACTGCGAAAGGTGCCTCCAATACGGCCACCATGCCGCTCACTGCAGACTCCAAGCCATCTGCAAACTCTGCCAGGAGCACCACCACACCAAAGACCACTCGTGCCAACAAATGTACTGCACAGCAGGCAAAGGTAAATCCTGCTCCCACATCATACGAAGGTGCGCCAACTGTGAGGAAACCTCCCATTTCACCGGAGACAGACACTGCCCCACCAGAACGAGGGCCAGATCCCCCACCACAGTAGAAAAAGGAAAAGCTCCGGCAGGGCCGGCCAACCCCACCCCCCATAATTAATTATGGCGACCTTTGATATTGTATACCACAACGTCGGCGGGTCCATGAAAGTTGTCACAGAGCTACTCAGAGCCACCAAGAGCCTGAGACCGAAGATTTATGCACTAGGAGAGTGCCCACTAGAAAACGAAGAGTGGATATGTTTAGACCGATTTACATGCTACGCCAGCACAAAGGCGAAAAGATACGGCTGCGCCGTTTATATTCGTAACGAATATGTAAATATGTTTGCAGTAGATCGAATAACGGATTCGTACATCACTGTGTGGACGGAGGGGGAAGAAATATGCTTTGCATACCAGAGACCAGACCAGCGAACCGGGGGAGGCACACACGACCCCGATAACACATGGCACCGGGGATCATCAAACCTTCTCGTCGGGGACATGAACGCGAAACACACCTCATGGTCGGACGGGAAATACAACGCAGCAGGAACCAGACTCAAAAACTGGATGGAGGACAGGAACCTACAAGTCCGCAACCCAGTCATGCTCACCCACGAAGCCACTAGAACCACACATAGCAGCACCACCATAGACCTAGTCATTTCAGAACCGGACAAGGCCATATCGGTACGAGCTATGCACATAACCACCGCGGACCACAGAGCCCTGTGCATCGCCACCAAGATTAGATGGAGGCTGACAAGAGACGGAGCCCTAAGATACGACAAAGCAGACTGGAACCAGATCAGGACAGAAATCACGCTCATGAAAGAGGAGGATTCCGACCCGAGATCGGTTCAATCACAACTTACTGCAATTATCGTGAAACACACCCCAAGGGCAAAACCAAACGCCAAGGCATTTTGGAACAGGGAGCTGGAGTTAGAAAGGAAGGAACTGATGAAGGAGTGGAGAATCAACCCCCTAGACCCAGGGCTCACGGCAAGAAAGAAGATGTTCCGCAAACACATTGCCGAAGCGAAGATAGAAAGCAACGCCAGGTGTCTACAAGAAGAAACCGACCCCGAGTGCTTCAGAAGCGTCAAACCGAGGGCCACTAAACACCCGATCCCAGCGCTGGAAAGACCCGACGGGACAATGGCAGCCGAACCTCAACACATAGCCGAAGAGTTACACTCGGCCCTGTACCAGGGAGAGAGCCGCAGGCACCCCAGGAGATTGGAACCCCCTGAGGAGACCCTCAACACTGGCAACCTAGACGCGGCTTTAAAAAACTCCCCGAACGGAGCAGCAGCCGGCCCCGACCACATCCCCACTCGCATGGTCAGAGAATTCAGACGGCTAAGGGAAAAACTATTCATGGCCACAATGAACCAAGCGTGGACCCAGGGAATACCACCTTCATGGAAATCTAGCTCTATCATTTGGATCCCAAAGCTCAACAAACCGGCCTACACAATTGCCAAGAGCTGGAGACCTATCCAACTCCAATCCATCCTGGCCAAAGTCCTCGAGAGGGCAGTAGTGGACCGTATAGCAAGACTCGACATCCTCCCAGACAATATGTACGGAGGAAGAAAGAGGTTCGGTACCACAGACGCGATCCAGAAACTCAACGACATTGTCGTGAACAACCCCAAAGGCCACACATGCTTTACCGCCCTGGACATCGAAGGAGGGTTCGACCACCTGGACCTGGAAAAGACATATCAAACGCTCAGCGCAAAGGACAAACACCTGGCCGGGTGGATCTGGAATTGGGGATGCAACAGACACACAGGCTACAGATTCAACGGCAGGACCTCAAGGACCTTCGCCACGGACAGAGACACCCCCCAGGGCTCCCCACTCTCCCCGATACTCTTCCTGATATCCATCATAGGACTGGTATCCATACCGCCACGACCGGACAACGACAGCAGAACGAGCATCCTCACGTATGTAGATGACTTCCTGGTAGCCACAACGTACAAGAACAAGGCCCACGGCCAAGTAGGTCACCAAGACACCATAGACAGACTCGCCGAGGGAGCCCTCAACCTTGGATACAGGTTCGCGCACAGCAAGGCCGAACACATCTTTATAAGAACCCCCATATCCGAATCTTTTGAGCCCAAGTTGGACGGCAATGTCACCAAGTCCCAAAAGACCATGAGATGGCTCGGCTATCACATCACCGAAGATTGGAACTGGGACTCCCACGTCAAGCTATGGATCGCTAAAGCAAATGAATCAGCCAGGAGACTCCGGGCCCTGACGGAGAGGTACAAGACAGGCGGACTGAATGCCTGGACCACATGGCGCCTCATCAACGGCCTCATCATCCCCCAACTCACGTTTGGCATCGAGACCTGGGGAAAGAAAGGTCTCATCAAAGAAGCCCAAACCACCCTGAACCAGATCGTCCGAAGGGCCTTCGGCCTGGAAAAGAAGACCCCCACCCAAGCAATGTGGGCCGAACTTGGGATTGCCCCACTCGACCTATACACTAAGTAAAGGCACAACCTACTTGCCCTCAGAGCCAGAACCCTCGACCGACCCACGAAATGGTCTGAAATGTGGCTACGCAAATCCGGGATCCCCACCATTATCAACAACACGTTTGGCCAAGAACAGGGTAAGAAGAGCCTCAGAGAGAACCTCTTACAAGAATGGACGGACAAATTGGACGACACTGACATAAGGTACCAAGGCAAACCCAGCAAGAAACACGTGCACCTGAAGGGCGTCACAAGACATCAGATGAGGGACATCATATACCTACGAGCAACAGCCGGCTGGCCATTCCAGGGATTCGATGGCAACCGCCTACAATGCCAATGTGGCAGGGACTTAGTCACCCCTTACCATCTTATGAACACGTGCGCCGACACCCAACCAACGGACATCGAACTCCACGATAATCGGAAAATCCAGGAATTGACTAAATGGATAGGGACATGGCCCCCCCACATGAGGAGGATCCCCGGTTCACAAAGGATACCAGACCCCAATTACGCACAAGTGGCTGGAGCTGCAGTGAACCCCCCCACGTCCCAACCCCAGTCTACGGACAGCCACGGCAACAGGAGTGCACCCTGCCCGATTTGCGGCAAGATGATAAGGGTAAACAAGAACAGGCAGGAAGCGCACGCGAGAACCCACAGACCTAGGCCTAGGAAGGGTAGGATCAAGGGGGCAGGAGCGGGCGGCAGCTCGGAAGCAGGGGCGGGCCCAGTAACTAGCGGGAGCAATGGCTAGGAGAAGTTTTTTCCTTGAGTACATGATCACCGGGCATAGAGATGACGGGGTGAGTTTCGTTTGTTTTGGTGGAATTTTCATAAAGTACACGACCACTGGGGGCGGAGGCCACGGGGTGGGTTTATAGGTAGCAGGGAAATAGGTGGAAGAAGGATGGGTAGGGATAGAGGAGTTTCTTTTGTCAGGGTGCACGCTAGGCGGGTGACGGATAGGCCTGAAGGGCGGAGTGGGGGATTTCATTGCGTACACGATTACTGGGCATGGAGATGACGGGGTAAATTTCATTTGTTGTGAAGGAATTTTCCTAGAGTACACGACTACTGGGGGCGGAGGCCACAGGGTAGGTTTCTGTTGTTGGAAGAATTATTTGTTGAGGGGGAGAGGAGCAGGGGGAGGGGGAGTTTTATTTGTCAGGGTGCACGCTAGGAGGGTGACGAGCTGGCCTTAAGGGCGGAGAGTAGGATTTCTTTAAGGGGGTCCAGGCCCGGGGGAAGTTACCCGGGACGCGTTAGATACTTTTAGTTAAGTGAGGCGTAGATAGAGGAATAAAAGGTTAAACCACCACTACCTCAACTCACATGTTTGAAATCCGCCCCCAAGGGGATCGAGCTCTTGACCTGACAAAAGTGGGAAAAGGTGACGGTACAGCCAGTTTGGTAATTGGTTATTATCACACGCAAGCTGCGCAATGGATCCACACACACCTTTTATCTTACTGCGTACAACGCGACATATCACATTTGGCTCTGCCAACACACACCTCACATCCGGTACAGCAAGGAAATAAGCACACCTCGCTAAAGTATTCAGAACCCTCAACAAACACTTTTCGACGCTTCAGGAAACAATTGCCCACCAAGTAACTGACTGTTTCCCCTCAAAAATGTCATCCTCACCCCTAAGACGCGTCCAAGGAGATTCTCCTGACCGTCAATCACCCCCAGCACACTTCTCCCCCAGAATCCTAAATAGAAACTCCCCCTTCAGCATGACTCTTCGAGCCTGCCTACCCCAGGGATCCACGGTCACCCACGCCCAGGGGTGCATTAACACGGACAAAGACATGCTAAACCTGTACGCCACTCCACTGTAGCGGGGGCATCCTGTAGAGAGGTGAACTCTAAGGTGGCGACCGCACCAAACACTCCAAGTAGAAGATAAAGATGAGGTAAACAATTCAGAAGAATCAACGGTAAAACTTAATATAGTTAAGCTCGAAGCTTCACTCAATTTAGTTCTCTCGAGGAAAAGTTGGTTGTCGAAGTAGAATGCCAAACGCTTAAACTTACGTAGATATCAGATTTAAGCCTTTGACATTCACCACTACTTCCGACCTTTGTGCGAGCACCCTGTCCTGCTCAGGGTCTGTCCGAAGTCTACCCTCCATCAGGATTTATCCTGCCGGAAGTGTCGGACCAACTCGGGTATACTTAACTCCGTCAATAGGATATGAGTTTCTGCAATGCATCTCCAATACAACCGCAGGTGAAAAACTCTTCCTATCAAAGTCATACCAGTGGCTAACTGTTATGACAACAACCAAAATCAATACCTAGGTGGTGGACTCACTGGCCCAGTGGCAGTTTCGTCTATACAAGCTATGCAGTCCATCATTTAATCTACGCAACTATTCAATGTGATAAATTGACATGCAAGCTCCCCCGGTGAGATGTAGCCGATGGTTAGCTAAGTGGGTGCTACCCATAGCCAGCCTCTCGGGACATACTCTACCGTGATAAGACTCATACCTCTAGAGTCCAATAACAACCCATAGTAATGCTACAAATCAAGGGGAGAAGGTCCAGGCTGGTTACTGAGGTATTTGTCTCGAAAGCACCCTGGCCTTCTGAGACTACCTGAGTACCACTAGGAAGACTACCCTACAACCCGTAGGCTAGAATAGACTCCTAGATGCCCGAGAGACCATATATGGATGACCCCCATTTTGGCGGTTACCCATACTCCCCTTATATATCCTGCGAACGACATTCAGTCGGACGGACGGCGACGAC
>Ga0307509_10006193_pt1 | contig 16208 bp, 18 predicted proteins | sample 10_EM_MG_FD_202245 | JGI IMG/M metagenome (GOLD analysis project Ga0307509, IMG submission 202245) | Populus trichocarpa ectomycorrhiza microbial communities from riparian zone in the Pacific Northwest, United States - 10_EM | ecosystem: Host-associated > Plants > Roots > Unclassified | place... | reverse complement strand
GGCTCCTATACCTGCCATTCCACGGATACACCAATGAAGATAACGCTAGATCTCTACGAACTATTCTCTAAGCGAAAGGGGGCTTGGGAAGCGTTATCTCCAGATCAGTGTATCACCGCTTATGCAGATGACTGCAGGACGAAATACGGACACCTCCTCGCTACGACCAAAAAAGACCCCGGCGCAGAGGGTGGTTCTGGCGGGATCTTGGAACTAGGGGTAATGAGGTAGTGGAAATTTGGGCGCGGGACTACCTGGATGTGTAGAGTGCACGAGCACACTGCATGGCCTTGCGATGAGGATGGGGGATGCAATCTACGGCGGTTATCTGGGAGCGGTTGGAGACTGGGTTGGTGGGGGTACAGTACAAGATAGACCACTGTCTCGCAGAGAACCTCTCAGTGGCCGAGGAGCCAATACGCAAAATCGGGTTTTAGAGACCAATATTTCTTGTCACTACCGCGGGAGTCATGCTCCTCGCAATGATAATCTAGGAAACGCTTTTCTAGTCCATGGATAAAGGATCGCGGATGGGCCCGCTGCCCTTAACGCTAGGCGACGCGATGGAGTTGTTTCTTGGAAACCAGGACAAAACGAAGGAGAGGGTGTTCACCTTTTCGAAATCCGACCCTGGGTGCTAGGCTTGCCTGCCCACACCTTCGCCCCCACGCGAAACGAGCACACGATGATGACACGCACTACAATTGGGCTACTGTCTCGCGCTTGACTTGGAGGACTTACGACCTTCTCACCGTCTTCGTGTTCATCGCCATCATCGCGACGAAGTTGTCCTTGTTGGCAGCATTGACCGCATATGTGCTCTCTCCACTGTTCAATGTCGACATCACGTTCTTGAACATGTAGTTGCTGGTGAAACACTGGGTGGAGCCATGTATACCATCGGATGGTCTTTGCCGAGGTTCATATTCATGTACATGCTCACGTTATTGCTTCTCGCGGTCCCATGCCTGTTCGTGAAGAAGAGGGTTAGGTGGGTTTCGGGCTGGGCGTGAAGACACTGGCCAAGAGGATGAATGGGGGATAAGGAGGGGGATGGTGGTTGTGGCTTACGGGTAAATTTGCTCCGTTTTATCACGCCATCACATGTTGGGCTCTAATGTATTGGAATTGAGAGGAATTTTGTTTCTAGGAAATGATTATACAGAAGATTTTGACACGAGTGAGCTTCCGTGATGTCATTATCATTTATTCTTCAATCATAGATATCTGCCTGCCCTTCCGACATCAACCAAATCTATCAAACGCTCTTCAAAGGCGTCTTGACCATGACACTCATGACCTCGAATAGCACGTCCTAATGCGAATCAGCACCTGCAATCCCTATCCACCACCAGCCCGAAGAAAGGAAATCTCACCGCAGCAGCCATAGTTGTCAACTCAGCATTTGTATCATAAGCCGGCGCAACCTCCACAATATCCGCGCCAACCAATTGCAGCCCATCCAAGCCGCGAATGATAGCCCTCAACTCGCGCGTGCTCCACCCCCCGGTCTCGGGTGTTCCGGTTGCCGGTGCAAATGCCGGATCCAAAGAGTCGACTATTTACCTCCACCTATTAGCAACCACTCCCGCACGCAGCGGAGAAGGGAAGGAGGGGGAGAGATACTATCGATCGAGAGGTAAACCAGTCCGTCGCCAACTCTCTCCCGGATCTTCTTGATTATTCCACGGACGCCGATCTCGTCGATCTCGTGCGCCTCGATGAGGTCGAAGCCGACAACGGCGTCATTTTCGTAGTCGCTGGGGCCGGATAGCGTAGTTCTTATTCCGGCGTCTGGTGGGTCATTAGTTCTGCACTGATGAGAATCGAAGGTGGGAGGAGGAGGAGGAAGTACGGATGTTTGTGTTATTTTTTAGTAGGCCTTCCTTGTACGCGTGCCACTTTGGTACTATCAGTATGCAGAAGGTGGAGGAGTGTGGAGGAAGGGAACATACGAAGTAAGTCCCGTGATTAACGGAAGCCTGCTCAGTCGGTGCGCCCCCGAATACTTTTGGCACCCAGGTCTATTCACCCTCCATCATCAGCCTTCACTTTCCCCCCCTTCGCCACTTTTTTTTTTAGCAGGGGAACCCACATCTAAATGACTATCAAAATGAATAACAGAAACCGGTCCATAGGCCTTCTTCACGCTCCTGAGGATCGGCAACACAATGGTATGGTCACCGCCAAGCGTGATAATCCTAGGCAATACCTTCCCACCTTTGGCCGGGCCCTTTCTCTTCTCGTCCGCTCCGTACGCTGGCGTCCTGGACAGGAGGCTGTAGTGCCCCTGCTCAATCTGCTTGATGGCGTATGCGTTATCGTAGGACGTGACGGGGATATCGCCGCAGTCCAGGACTCGCGCCCAGGAGTTGAAGGGGTTCACGGAGAGGAGGGTGTTGTAGCCGCCGCTGAAGGAGAGTTTGTGTGAGCCTGGGAGTGAAGATTTTGTCAGTTGGAAGAAGGGGGAGGGGAAGAGGTACTAGAGATTTAGACGGCGGGAACCTTGACGGATTCCAGATGGGCCGAAACGTGCGCCGGGGCGGTAGGAGGTTCCGGTGTCGAAGGGAGCGCCTGGGATCGTTAATCATTGCCACCACCACCACTACCGATCGGAGAGAGGAAGCACCTAGGAAGGCTATATCGAACTTCTCCTCATCGGAGGATAAACACGGAAAGTAGGGTATTCTTCCGAACGTTGAGATGCCACTGAAGACGCTGTCTGCCTATAGCATTCCGTCATTATCAGCTTCGTCACTTCCGCAATTGAGTCGTGGGAAGGGGGCAATGGAAGAAGAAGAAGAAGAAGAAGAATACCTGCGTCCCCCCATCCCCCGGCAGGACGTTATACCACAACCTCTCTTTATGCGGCCCTTGGGCATTCAAGTGTTCCTGCAAGCTCCCGGAATGCTCGTGACCCCAAACTACCTCTCTACCCAACCCCACCAAAGCAGTTAAAAGTAAAGTCTTTGTAAGCATATTTGATGTATCTCTTCCTCTTTCTTTTTTTCTTCTTCTTTCAATTGACCTCTCTATCTCTCTCTTCTCCCGTATTTAATCGACTCAATTCACGTTACATGCCTAGATATTTGTAGCCCCCCCAGACTCAACTACACATTTCAAAGCACAGGGCGTAAAAAAAACGATAGAAAAGGCCATGACCCACGCAGAGTAAGGTCTGGTACCTAGGATGAATGCCGTTACCATCATCATTAGGCGGAAAGGGGGGGTTGATTTCTTGTACGTAATAGATAAACCTCACCGGCCGCCGGTATTACAGTTGCACATTATTAGAAGTATGAAAAGTTGAGATGGAAAGTTGTTGGTAAGTTAAGTGTGTTGTGCCGTTCCAAACGCCTGATAATATTCCGAGGGTGGCATGGCACTGCAGCTCCGTGCTTGCTAATAGCTAGCTATGATAGCTGGTTACCTAAAGTTACCGTCAGCGTTCCATCCAGCACACCTATATGATGCAGCACAAGTTCTCGGAAGTACGGGGGGGATCGGGATGTCATCTTCCTGCATATCTAATAATTTTTCCCAGCTAGCAAGCTAACCACCACGAGTGCAGTGACCGGTAGTCAATTCGTCAAAAAAGCGATAGACAACCCACAGCAGACTAAACGCGCTTACTACACACGCTCTCCAATCGATGATCCCTTCCCCCCCCGCACCTAGCTTGAGTTACAAGTTACAGGCATAAAGAACCCGAACATTTGAGTCCGAATTTTGTATGTGCGGTCAGACACGCACAGACATTTTGCCATACAAATTCCTCATCCCTGTGTTCGGGTTCTTTATGTCCGTAACTTGTAAGTGAGTGAGTTAGTGAACGAGTGAGAGGGGGGGGGGGGGGCGATAACTACCCGAAGACCCCAAACGTTTTAATTTCCTCTTACGGACTACTCATTACTTGTAACCCTTACGACTTGCGGGAAATGTCATCGAGTGATTTCCTTACTCTTACGTAACCCCACTTTTTTTTTCCCCCGTATAAGAATTGATTTCCTGTTACGTTTATGAAATTGTTCTCGTTACCTTATCTCTCTTAGCTAATGGAAACTGGGTAGTAGGCTAAGCCTCATGTTACCCACGTAGCTTATGCTATGAGCCTTCCTGGTTAACCGGCTTGAAATGGTGGTAGACATGAGAGAGAGTTCGAGATCGGAAAGAAAGAAAAGAAAAGAAAAGTAAGGGTTCGAATTATTGTGGGATGGAGGGAGAGGAATGTGGTTTACTGGGGCAGGGATTGGTTGCTTTCTAGGGAGGGAGGCGAGATAAGGCGGGAATGCTCGATAAATGGGATTGGGGTGGATTGGATCGACGGATGCAAGGGAGGGTGGTGGGCAGGAGGGTGGGGCGGATAATAATTGATCCGTGGGTGATTGGTTAGAATTTGGCCGTTGGGACCGGACTGCATGCTATCTTCCAGTTTGGATAGTGTGAACATAATAACTATGCGTTTGGGTCGACATTTCATCATTTACTCTATCTTTTGGGGATTAATAGTTCCAAGGCCGAGTTTTGTACCAAGTCAATAGGTAAACTTGTTCGTCTGATCATTTCCTCTATCATACATCTATCCAGCATACCGGTACCGTACATGGAAAAGAAAAGAAAGAAATAATTTATCCCCTCTACTACAGTCAAAGTGGCAGCCATCAGAGCCCCCCCTGTTCAATCTGTTCATCACTTTCCATCCTTTCAAACGCCTTCACAACCTGTCTATCCCAATTGCTAAACCCCACAAGACCCCATTCCATCGCCCCAACAAGGTACAGTGCTATGCATTGCCCAACCCAAAGGCCCTCAAGTCCCCAGCCGTGGAAGGCGAGCCAGATACCTAACGGCAGGGCACCAAGGTAGTAACTGACAAGGTTTACCGCTGCACCAATATGTTGGCGGCCCATGCCTCTTAGTGCTCCTCCGCAGCTGCCTGTGAATTATTAGCCTTGAGATCGGACAGAGAAGAGAAATTGGGGGGGAAGACCGTTTAGCCCATCGGCAATTTGAAATAGCGCAACGAGCGGCATGACTTGTGCGGTAAGTTTGATAACCTCGACGTCATCGCTGAAGATCTTCGCGTAGTAGTCTTTCACAATGAGCATTACTGTCATTACTGCCGCTCCGAGGATAATGCTAAGGACTGCAGCAGTATTAGCTGCTCTCGCAGCACCTTTCGCATCTCGTGCTCCGAGAAGATTTCCCACGCGGGCAGACGCAGCGACGCCAATGCCGAAGGGAATTGTATTGAGAACTTGGTCCGTTGTCATAATTACTGATTGAGAGGCGAGGGACACAGTACCTAACCTCCCGGCTGCCAGGGCTACAATTTCGAACGCCCACTATGATCATCAGCGCTGACCTCTCGGGTGGAAGAGTGACAAATACCCATTCAGTCCCAACCATAACAAACCCCAACCCTGCCAGCCTCGCGAATACGCCCATATTCCTTAAGCACGCTCTATCCCATCCGCCCCAAGCCCTCCAGCCCCGAGAAAACCGAGCATACCCCATGATCCCCAAAAACCCCACCCAGTACGTAATGCCCGTCGCAATCGGTGCACCGATAAGTCCCATGCCAAAATTGTAGACAAACAACCAATTGAGCAACGCATTCAACGGACTCGTTATCAACAGGACATAGGTTCCCGCGCGCATAATACCCTGAGCTTGAAGGAACTTCTTCCCGGCTTCGAAATATATGTAGCCAAGACCGCCGGGTATCAAATATCGTAGGAAAGTAGCGGACTCGGCGGAGAGGCTGGGATCCTGGCCAAGTCGCAGGAAGACTTCCTCCGAGAAGTACCATAGGATTGCAATGGGAATATAGAATACTCCTAACACCACGAAAGCACGCTGTAGTAAGATGCCGAGTTCGTGAGGGTTTTTACTGCCGGTGAAGGATGAGGAGCAGAGTGTGTCCAGCGCTGTTGTCCCCCCTAGAGCGATCAGCCAAGCTGTGGACATGGCAAACATATAAGAGAATGCAGCCGTGGCGAGGTGCTCGGGGGAGAGGCGGCCAACTATTAGCACAGAGATTGTCTGTAGGGAATTTTGTAATGTGTAGGCGAGGATTACGGGGATGCTGTTCTTGAGTAGGAGGGCGAATTCCGAGACCACACTTCCTGATTCATTGTCGTGGTTCGCGGGCTTTGGTAATAGGGAAGTGCGCTCGTCTGTTTCTGGTGGTATGTTTGTTTTCTTGTGGAGGAAGGGGAACCATGGTGACATCCTTGCGGTAGTAGTGGATGAAGATGAGGGAGTGAAGCTCAGCGGTGATGTGCGAGTTCAGGTGCCACAGATGATGGCCGACGGTTCACCGTTCTATGGTGTAGTTATAGGAATGTTTGTATGCTCTCTGTCTTGGGGGATATTGGCCCTTTTGGCAATTGGATAGGTAGACAGGTAGATAGAAGGGTGCTCGTAGATAAACGCCTATCGCTTTACCGGCACTGTGTTGCGCGGTAGTATACAATACTGCGCTGGCTCCGAGTAGCTGATAAACAGGGCAGACCACAGGCCAGGTTGGAACAAGATAGAACAAATATGTACTATAGCCAATAGCCTGCAGCTCTTGAAACAGACCGAGAGCACCCTAAAAACCAAAACTCGAGAGAGGGAAGGAGGAAGAGACTTCAAGATCAAGATTAAGATCGATGGGGTAGACACTCAGAAGTATTCACAGAATCTCTGCCTCTTTCTGCTCATCACGACAACACTTAGATATAGTGTCGTTCATTTCTTCAATCCTATCCTTTCCCTTTCCTCTCCTCCATTTACCTAATTCAATCTAACCCCTCCAATTCCTGTTGTGAAGTTCCACTCTCCTCATCCCGGAATTACCTAACAGTGGTCTTTCAGGCAAGGCGCAAGCTACCCATACCTCTGTTTCCCCACCAGATACAAGTACCAGCAACTTAATGTCTCGACCCTCGCGGGGGGGGGGGGTCAGTCGGCTACCGGATTCAGCTATCGCAGATCCCGTACCATATCCGGTGCATCCCAGCACCAGTCAACCCAAACGGGAGAGTTCGAATCGCTATTTTTATTTTTATTATTTTAACCCGCGCCAATGGCCGTAAGTTTGCTTATCGGGGAATTTTACGTAAAAGTTGTCAAGGGTCCAGAGGCACGCCAAGGATTGTAACCAAAGGAATCGCGATTGTCCAGGGGAATTGTATGGGATGGGGAAGAGCAGGGGAAGGGAGGACGGGAAGGGAGAGGGGGTTGGTTGGGCTCGGAGAGGATAGTGCAGATTTGTTGGTGGTGCAAGTTAGCCTGAGTGAGGTGTGGATGAGTCAGGGTCTCATGCTGCCCGTGTTTGAAAGTGGCTCGACCCCCGCTCAGATAACTGTGTGATACAAGCACCGACCTATCCTGTCTGCAGGTTTGGATGAAGGTAAGTGACGAGACGGACGGGGGTGGTGGCAGATATCTCCTCTGGCTACCCTTACCCCCTGTCCGTCTCATCACTAACCTCCATAGCCGAGTGCTGTGCTCCAGCAGGCTCGTTATTGGGCAGAATTCAGCAAGCGAGGTGACCGTGCCCCAATCCTTTACCAGTATTGAGATCTAACTTTATCCCGGTATCACATCGGACATCGAGTCAGATATGGCGAGGAACATCTGTAACCGGGATAGGCGGATATTCTCTCTAGCTATTATTAGTAGGTTAATGTGCCAAGACTCGTCCTATTCAAGGTTAATATCTTGGCAAACACCCATTAACAGTTCTTGTCAAGGAGTGAACACTAATTAACCAATCCCAGCCATTCCTCCTACCGAATTCTGTGCCCCAATATCTCCATGAAAACATGATATATCTATTTCTCTCTATCGATGCGCAGAGGATCACCTGTTCTATCACCGAGGAGAGCCAAAGTTCTCATTAGACATGTGGTTGAAAATCCCTTGATGTTTGAAGATGGACAATACTTTCTTGGCAAAACACTCTGGCCGCAGATATCCTCATGATAACTGCAGGATGCCTATTAGAGATATAATACGACTACGTACTTCCTTTCAAGCGATCGATAGACCCTCCAACCCCTACTCGAGCACTCGTACTGCATACTGGTACAGTAATACAGTAATACGGTACAAATACCGGCACGAGTACAAGTGAACATGCCTATCGCCGCAGCCCCGCAAAATCTCGTGAAATCCGCTCTCTCTCCGTGGGCCCGGTAATCTCCGAATCCACAGACAAAAGCCTTTCTAGCATAGCATAAGGCTAACTATCTACGGACTTTTTGGATCCCATCAACTATCATTCGCAATTCTGTTACGATATCTTGCCAAACTAAACCTATCCTAGGCTAAAGGGCTGATGCCCGCCCGCTGATAATCTGATAGTGGATTTCACGAGGGTTTACGGTATCATAGTTCAATTAAAGGGCTTTAACCATTAACTTATCATACGGTATTGCCCAACTTTTCTGCTGCGCAGACAGCATGCCAAGGCCCTTAACGTTCTACAATAATCTGCATACATAGTGCTGTGTGGTGCGGGTGCACGGATTCACCGGGCCCCACTATTGGTACCCTCCTCCGCAGCGGGTCACGACATGCCAGTGGCGGCCGACAACCGAGACAACTATTGGTGGAGTGGAGTAGCGGTAATCCTCCACTGCTTATTCCCTTGTGATATCTCAAAAGACCCTAGGATCACACTTATCATGTCGAAGCCGTGTTAAACATTTCAGGGCCTCCCACCGAGATCGCGCGCTCCGCGAAGGGGGAAAGGTAATCTCACTGGCGTTTAAGCGTTATCTCCCATGACCAACTGTCTTTAGTACACGCTTCAACCGTCGCGTTTGCTTCTTGCGGTTGTTATTTGCCCCTTGGAATTTGCCATCTTGCCTGCTTGTGGGGGACTTTTTTCCCACTTCCCAACGGCCAAAGACCGGTCGGTCTATCACACGCAATTCCGGCGCTCGCTCCCTTTTTTATTATTCGCGGTATCGTTCTTGTGTACGGATAGAAGATATCAGAGGGTAAGCCCACTGCGACGGGCTATCAGGATCTCACTGAGGACTCTAGACTTTCCTGTATCCCCTTGATAAATACGGCGACGACCAGCAAGCCGATCCAGCGAGACGCTCCATAGCGAAACAGATATGTCGAAAGAGGAAGCAGGACAGAACAAGCCTTCTGTCGAGCAGAAGACTCCCGCTTACGATAACCAACACGAGGTTGGTTTCGTGCAGGAGTACACTCCTGTCAAACGTGGTATTGAGCTTCATCCGAAACCCACAGCCGACCCCTTGGACCCTTTGAACTTTCCAAGATGGCGGAAATGGGCCGCTTTGGGTATCGTCATGTGGATGTGATTTTGTCCTTCTTTTATTGTTGTGGTGTCGCTATGCATATCTGACTTTGCAGGTACTTTTTGTTCACATACATCACCACCACCACTGTGCCATCCTTCGGCCTCTTGCAAGAGCAATACTCAATCTCGTATTCCCAGGTGAACTGGACAGTCGCTATCCCGGCTTTGGGCCTTTCCGTAGGCCCACTTGTCTGGTCATCCTTGTCGGATATCTATGGACGTCGCATCATCTTAATTATCGGCACCACAATAGCCCTGGTGGCCACTATTGGCTCCGCTGTTGCAAAGGATTATAGTGGTTACATGGCTGCTAGATTTTTCCAAGGTCTCGGGGTTGCACCAGCTTCAACTGTCGGAATGGCCGTTGTGAACGATCTCTTCTTTGAGCACGAGCGTGGACAAAAGTTCGGCTTGTGGGTTCTGGCGATAGACATGGGGCTACTAGTCGGCCCTCTGAGTATGCTTAAGCCGATCCCTTAGACTGGCCAAAAGCTAACCAACCCCCGCAGTCGGTGGATTCATCACTCTAGTGGATCAATACTGGGTAGCTTGGCTTACGGCTATCTTGTTTGCTGTCTTGTTAGTTGCGGAGGTCTTGTTCTTTCCGGAAACTCTCTATCCAAGAAATCTTATGCTTTCGCGCCTACCAACATCTTCTGGGCCCAATGCCGATAGCGAGAAGGCTGCAGCCGTATCTGCTTCAAATGATATTGCCAGAACCAGGCAATTGCCATTTTTGAATATATGGATGGTTCCGGGAATCGAGCATCCAAAGCCGTGGGATACCTTGATACGATTTATCCAGATGTGGACATTCCCGAACGTAGTATTTGCCGTAGTAGTCTACAGTTTTGCATGGTCAGTCTCATCTCTGAACAATTGAACAACACCTAATAGATAAAAGGTACTGGTGGATCATGTCTGTGATAACATTCCTCCCGGCAGCATACCCGAACTACAGACCCCAGATACAAGGCCTCTTGTACGGCGGTATGATCTTGGGGACACTCTTTTCTGAGCTTTTATGCTCTGGGACGTTGGGTGATTGGATCATTCTTAAACTTGCGGAGAAGAATGATAACGTAAGAGAAGCGGAAATGAGATTGTGGCTCCTATACCCTGCTGCCGTCATATCTGCCGGTAAGCTTAACAAGTTCTAGGATTGTCACTTGCTGACCATATAAAGTTGGATTGATAGTATGGGGTATCAGTGTGGATAAGGGCTACCACTGGATGGTCGGTCAGGTAGCCCTCTTCCTGGGTAACCACACCATCATCGAATTGTGCTGAGTGTTACTAACGAAGATATAGTCGCCGCGGGAATCCAAATGGGCAACACCGCAATCTGCGCCTATGTAGTAGATTGCTATCCGCTTCATGCGATGTCGGTAATAAGCTTCTATGTCGTTCTGCTCAATTTGTCGGCATTCGCGAATCCTTTCTTCATAGCCCCATGGTGCGACACTGTGGGATTCACATGGACATTTGCTACACAAGGCCTCCTTACGGCCTTTGTAGCGATTCCCGCGATTTCCATATTGCATGTATTTGGTAAAAGATGGAGAGAGAAGAGAGGTGCTCCCAAGTGGATTTCGCCGGAGTACTCATAAGGTGTATGCTTCTAGTTCTTTTGATTCTTAGTATGATATACCATTATAGCATTTCCTCTTTAATGGATTCATACCTCTCTCGCCTGGGTCTTGCCCTTTGAAAGAAAAGCAGTTGAAACAGAGGTATTCAGCCCCGGGTTGAGAGAGCGTTCTCCGAGTGCCAAGTTTCGAGTTGGTTTCGTACACGAGGTGGTCTTACATGCACTAAAGTCTTTCGACTCGAAAAAAACTCGCATAACCGTTTCTCGACCCCGGGCTGAATGCCTCTAATAAGGATGATGGTCGGATAGCATCACGCGGGGATATTGGGTGGTACCGTGTTGTCTCGAGCTGTAGTCTTCCTCCGTTTCTATCTAAAATCCAAAGTGACCTAACCCTATTGTCGCTCCCGGCAAGGATTCCCTGGAAAAGGCATAGCAGCTATTGGAGTGCATACGGCAGCCAATCTTGTTTTGATCATTTTATGGGATGAGATTGGCCTGTCGGGTCGTTTTTGGTGAGATCTGCGGTGCACATAAGGTATGATAGGATCTAACGCAACACGCCCCGAGCACGCAAAAATGCTTGGCGAGGAACTACTTCTAATGTGGTAATAGCCCTCCGCCGGGGTTTTATAAATCTGACACAAACTGTATTATGATAATTGGTGGTATTATGCGGCGGCGCTGGGAGCTTTTGCGCTTGCTTTGTTCCAGCGCGCTATAGCACAAGTACCATACATTGTGCTTGCAAACCCCAGCTGAGCAAGATATATTGTGCCCCGATTGGTCAAAATTACGGCATATGCAAGCCTCCAGGCAACTCCCCCAAGCGAAGGAAGCCGCCCAACTCTCTCGATGACTTCATGGCGATTAATACTTGTATTGTCCGGCCCGCACAGGGTGCTCGTACTGATAGTGAAGCAGTATGGGCGCTCAGATGCGCGCGGATAATTAGCTGTACTTCTATATTCTTCTAATCTCTATGTTTGGGCAGTTCTTACCTGTTAATTGTAGTACTCGCTATAGCGGAGCGAGTGTCAATTGCTTAGGAGAGGAGGGGAGTTGATCTGCATAAAGACGGGTTGGCTACCTCCCGGAGTTTGTTGGATCTACCTCTTAGCTAATAGGTACTGCAAGATGTAAGGGAGGGGCAGCCCCCATCGCCCACTCGTCACGAGTGAAACTCAGGAGTCTGTGGGGCCTGGCGTCCGGCAATCTCGGTAGGCGGCCCGTAAGGTCTCCTGCCTTGGAGGCTTTGGGAAGAAGAACGGCAAGCCATAACAAGACTGCATGAGGCTAGGTTAGTTGGGGGTTTCCAACCCTCCCAAACACTGGCAGTATCATAACATATTTTGTGACAAGATTTGGGTTGGGGGTCGGGACCTACCTACCCTTCCTGAGTATCGGGGGTGTCAAAACCTGCCAAGAGGGTCTCCCTCCTATAGTTTAGAGCTTGCGATGCCACAATTACATCTTCAATAGCATTATTATCGGCTGCGCCGTGGCCCGCGTTGGTCCTACAAGGAGGGGTCCAGGACTCCGGCTCCAAGGATGTTGCCATAGGTGGAGATTTTCACTTTCTCAAACCACCGCGTAGAAATCCTGAGAATAGTTAGTTTTAGCATACGATATTTGGGTGCTCAAAGGCTTGTTTTCCGATCATGATAATACTTTTTCATAGACATCCTACCACTCTAGAAGCGATGAGCTAGGATTAGAACCATTAGGGCATGAGCTGTTCACTGGCATGATACGGTTAATCAAAAACCCCTGAGGTTTCATTCTTGAATATTGGGCCTTTTTTGCATGGCGGATATTAGATATAGGTTGGCAATCCCAAACATGTGGCTCATTGCTCGGGGACTATCAGCTCCACCAAGCTAATGGAAACTGTTGGAAAACTAATCGAAGTGCTCCTACGTATCCATTGCGTTCACAAACACCCGAAAATTCAGTGCAATTGCCAATAGGGCAATATATTCGATGGTTGGACCAGCATTTTTTTTTAGCAAGAGAGGACTGAACGGGGTAAGCGTACCTGATTTGCTGTAAATAAGGCTCTGGAACTTGCAGAAGTTCTCTCTTCCAAGTCCAAGGTGATCGGGGGCCTAAAGGAATGCTGTCTGACCCGGGGGGTATTCGCCGAATTCCCTACTTAAGGACCATCGGGCCACTGACTAGATAACTCCCTACGCTGGTAATTGTAGAGCATTCATTTAGTCTAGGCGATTCTATGAGCACGGATTTACGTCTGCTCGTCTAGTCGAACTGGGGGGTTTTTTTTTGGAAAGGGTTTTTATTGCATGCCGCCAGAATTCGGTCCTTTTGCTTTGATCTGGGTGGCATGCAATGGCAGTTCTTTTTCTTTCTTCTTTCTAAAATAAAAAGCTTTTCGACGCTACGAGTGCTGCGGAAGATCTCCCCGTAACTCTGATTGACAGGCCGATCCGGCCTCTCATTGTTATCGTCATTACTCTCTATATCTTTACTAAGCATGTTCGCGGAAGCTAATATTTTACCATAATCGTTGCTGAAATTTTGGCCTACGTAAATTCGATAGGTGAAATACAATTAACCCCTGATGATATCGAAACACCAGGAGCGGATCAAAAGTAGCAATTCTGATACTCGATATAGTACGGTACATGGATATTTCCCGGAGGTACTAAACGGACCACCGTTTGGGACGGGTTGCCAAACCTCTGATATAAACTGGATCCCTTTAAGCTAACATCTTGTCTCTGTATGTATCCTCTCTAAGTCTAAGGAAATTTCCGGCCCTCTCGCGGTAGATATCTCGCGAAGGTGCTAGGAGGTAGGGCCAGAGAGGGCATAGCCGCTATCATCCTACAAACGATTGCAGCGCCCTCTAATATATTTCCTGTCCTAGACACGAAGGAAGCCACTGGGGGGTTGGAATATCCAAGTGACAAAGTAAATTCAAACGTATCGAAATGACCGGGTACTCAAGTTATGCGACGACATATGCCTCCCTTCTGGTGCCCCGGATCTGAAGAGACTGAAACTGCGATCGGAAGACTATAGCTACCTACTTTCTGACCAGTGCTGGCGCTACAGGTACACAAATTTCCACTTGGTGACAGGGAATCTTGAGCCTTTTCTTGACTGTTGGGGTCTCCTTGGGGATAGCTACTTGACCAAGTGGATATCCTCCTTACTAAGTGAACTATTTAGCGGCCGGAATGGAACACATATGGCCCTCGATGTCCTGGCTTACTGCATTGTTCTTTTTTTGCTTATTTGACAACTCCTAGCAGCCTTCAACAGCCCTTCACGATGTGCAACATCATTGCCGATAATACCGGAGGTCTATTGTAGATCTCTATAGGTGTGAAGGGAGACTAATGACTTCAATTTCTGACGGCCTCCGTCTTGTTTGGTATTCATCAACTTATCAGACTCCTCGACATTCTCGGGCCATTCAGTCCTCAGAATTTCGATGCAAGACAAGTTTGTGTTGATAGAGTTGATAGTTAGGCCTAACCTGGCCTCCGTTCGGAAAGCCCCTATAGAGTGTGCTGGGGGTACAGGCGATACTAAATCTGGGAAACTACAAGATTCCAGTTCCAGAACGAGGTCCAGGATCATCACATAATATCACTCGAATTCTTTACAACCCTTTAATATGCTTATGAATCCGTAAGGGGAACCGGTGGTTGGTTTATGCTAATAGCTCGAGTCTTCTAGTGAAAGGGGGGTCCTCCCTCTGCAAGAGTGTCTCGGTGACCTAGGAATGGAGCAGTCTTCGGGGAATTTCCACCACCCTTCGAAGCATTCAAAGATGTGATTTGTTTGGCTTGTTTTGTTTTTTTGGTCATTGAAGACTTTAATAAATAAAAAAGAGCCTACTGGAAACCGCTATTATACACATCGGTTTGTGCCATCCTTCATCGCGCTTAGCTATCTAAATTCTTTGTTGATGCCTGGGTTTTCCCTCATGATGTATCCCCCGCAGTGTTGATAGTGCCGAATTTCCCTACATCACGCTAAAATGCAAATTAAAAAACTAGCTCCCCACTTTTCTAGATATGTCAATCGAGTGATATCAAAGCATTTCAGGTCAAGTTATGATGCAGATCTTCTTCCATCCACAGGAGCACTAAACCTGATATGAGAGCGATGTTAGCCGTAGCTGTGAGGTAATGCGCCTGTTGAGATTTACTAACCAACATCCCGAGTCATGTGATAGCTTTACACAGCTATGAGATTGAATCCACCAATCAGGGAAATACGCTAATCTTGCTAGTGCCTCTTTAGCACGATGTAGGGAAATTCGGCACTATCAACACTGCAGGGGATAGGGTGATATCTTACTTGAGTGGTATCCTGGACGGGAGCATTATAAATCAGCGAACTTCCACAATTTCGAGGCATGAACAAAGGATCTACGTCACATAGTGGGGAATCACAAAGAGCTGATCTGTTGCCTTCCTAGAACCTTCTCTCTTCATTCACAGCTTCATACTCGATTCATGACTTTTTTTTAGGAAGTATTAGGAGAGAGGAGATTTACGCGGAGAGATATTTGGCTGAGGCTCTGGCGATTTCGTTGTTAATAGAAGAGAAAAGGGGAGTTAAGGAAGGAGGAGGAGAAAGGAAGCAATGCCTGGGAATAGGCCTATACACAAGATCGTGGGTCAAGACTCACAGAACGTCACTCGTGAAGACACATGAGGGGGAGCGCAAGCCCAATTTCCAACACTTTTAGCCGTGCTGGATATCATGGGTTCTTGCTTAGTCTTGGAGCTGTCTTGACTGTTATTAGTAATGGGTCCTTTATGACTTTTTAGGCACCTTCTCATCTTCGGTAGAACCGTTCCTGCCACCTTCAGTTCCCGATCAATTGTTGTACAAGCGGAACATTCCCTCCACTGTATCGGGCGGCTTCTGGCCTGCCTCACCTCGTATCATTTCTGACACTCTGGCCTAATGCTCAGGAGAGTTTTCAAGCCTTATGTCCCCTCTCTAAGGGCTGGGGACTCCCCTTGTTGATCTCTCGCTCACAGATCTGAGGACTTTTCTGAATTGTCCAGAGGGGCGTGGACGAGTGATAGAACATGGAACTGCCACCACCTACCTAAGCAGCTTTAATTCTTACTTCTAGAACACTAAACTACTTTTAGAAAAATGTCTTGAAAAGAAGACATGGTATCCCTAATACTAACAGTACCATATCTGTAGCTGTATTTCCCGCGGGGAAAGAGGGAAACTCTCTTGGACAAAATAAGTTGTGCCCCCCCCGGATGGTACTTACCGACCACA
>Ga0307509_10006192_pt1 | contig 16212 bp, 10 predicted proteins | sample 10_EM_MG_FD_202245 | JGI IMG/M metagenome (GOLD analysis project Ga0307509, IMG submission 202245) | Populus trichocarpa ectomycorrhiza microbial communities from riparian zone in the Pacific Northwest, United States - 10_EM | ecosystem: Host-associated > Plants > Roots > Unclassified | place... | reverse complement strand
GATCCCGGATCCCAGCCTCTCGCTGCGGGTGGCCGCGGCGGCCGCCACCGTGCGCCTGCCGATCGCCCGCGCCACCAGCGAGTGGCTCGCCGCGTTCAGCCCGGCGCTGCCCAACCCGTGGCCGCCCGCCGCCCGGGCCGCGCTGGTCTCGCTGCTCGGCTCCGGCCCGGGCCTGCTGCCCACCTGGGAGACCTGCGACCGGTACGGGCTGATCGACGCCTGGCTGCCCGAGTGGGCCCGGATGCGCAGCCTCCCGCAGCACCACCCGGTGCACCGCTTCACCCTCGACCGGCACCTGGTGCAGGCCGCCTACGAGGCCACCGCGTACGCCCGCGAGGTGGACCGCCCCGACCTGTTGCTGATCGGCGCCTTCCTGCACGACGTCGGCAAGGGCCTGTCCGCCACAACCCGAACTTCATCAAGAGGGCCGGACGACCACAGCATCGTGGGCGCCCCGATCGCCGCCGAGATCGCCACCCGGATCGGTCTGCCGCCGGCCGACGTCGCCACGATCGAGAAGCTGGTCCGGCTGCACCTGCTGCTGCCGGACGTGGCCACCCGCCGCGACCTGAGCGACCCGGTGACGATCTCGACCGTGGCCGAACGGGTCGGCGACAGCGCCACCCTCGACCTGTTGCACGCCCTGGCCCGGGCCGATTCGCACGCCACCGGCCCGGCCGCGTGGTCGGACTGGAAGGGCCGGCTGATGGCCGAGCTGGTCCGGCGGGTGCACGTCCTGCTGGACACCGGCGAGCTGCCCGAGCCCCCGCTGCCCGACCCCGAGCTGCTCGAGGGCGACCTGCCGGCCGTGCATCTGGACGGCGACCGGGTGGCGGTGGCCGCCGCCGACCGGCGCGGGTTGCTCGGCCAGGTCGCCGCCTGCCTGGCGCTGCACCGGCTGGACGTGGTCGGTGCGAACTGCGGCACCGCCGACGGCCGGGCCCTCGTCGAGTTCTTCACCCAGCCGCGGTACGGCTCGCCGTACGACCCGGTGGCGCTCGCCGCCGACCTGCGCCGGGTCGCGGCCGGGGACGTTTCGGTCACCCAGCGGGTGCGGGCCCGGGCGATGAGCGCGCGCGGCGGCACCGCCTCGCCCCGGGTGGTCTGGCATCGGGACGTGGCGACCGACGCGGCCGTGCTGGAGCTGCGCGCGGCCGACTCGGCCGGGCTGCTGTACCGGGTGTCGACCGCGCTCGACGAGGCCGGCGCCGAGGTGCGGGCGGCCCGCATCTCCACCCTGGGCGGTGACGTCGTGGACGCGTTCTATCTGGTCGGTTCGTGGGCTGAGCAGGCCGAACGCGATCGGGTCGAGGCCACGGTGCTCGCCGCGGTGTAACCAAAGCCGGTAAATGCGCGTTGGTCGTGCATGCGCGAGCCCCTGCTTGATGACCACATCACCGCGCTCGGGCCGGGACTGCGGCTGGCGCTGACCGCCACGGTGACCCGCACCCGCTCGCGGGACGGCCGCCTGCTGCTGGCCCGGGCCGCGCTCGGCGACGCCATGACGCTCGACGAGCTGCTGGCCGCGGCCCGGGCGGGCGACCGCCGCCGGCTGCGGAAGGTCCGCCGGAAGGTGACCGTGCCGCTGCTGGCCTCGGTCGCACAGACGCTCGCCCAGCAGGAACTGGACCCGGCCGACCGGGCCGACGCGCTCGCTCTCTACGAGCTGATCCGCCGGGCGGTCGGCGCCCGCGCGCTGAACGCGGCCAACCAGGCGCTGCACGTCCAGCTCGCGCTGGCCGACGAGGGCCCGGAGCGGGCCCGGGCACTGCTTCGGGGCTACCGGCGGATCAACGAGCCGGCCCGCGGCTGCCTGCGGGCCGACCTGATCAACCCGTACGTCCGGGACCAGCCGGCCGAGCCGTGGCTGCGGGCGTTCCAGGCGATGCTGCCGGCCCCAGGGCCCGTGATCGGTCCGGGGGAAGGCGTGCCGTTCGACCGGCTGGCCGCGCCGGCCGTCGAGCGGGTCGAGGAGGCGCACCGGGTCTCGGTGGTGGTGACCGCGTACCGGCCGGATCGTGGTCTGCTCACCGCCGTTCGCTCGATCCTGGCGCAGAGCTGGGCGAACACCGAGATCGTCATCGTCGACGACGCCTCCGAGCCGGAGTACGACGAGGTGCTGCGCGCCGCCGTGGCCCTCGGTGACCGGATCAGGCTGGTCAAGCTCGCGGTCAACGCCGGCACCTACGCGGCCCGCAACGCCGGGCTGGAGGCGGCCGGCGGCGAGTTCGCGGCGTTCCAGGACTCCGACGACTGGTCGCACCCGCGCCGGCTGGAGCTGCAGGTGCGGCCGATGCTCGAGGACCGCCGGCTGGTCGCCACCACCTCGGACGGGCTCGCGGTCACCGACCAGCTGATGCTCAGCCGGCCGGGGGTGCGCAGCGGCCGGTTCAACCCGTCGTCGCTGGTCTTCCGGCGCAACGCGGTGCTCGGCAAGGTCGGCTGGTTCGACCGGGTGCGCAAGGCGGCGGACAGCGAGTACATCGGGCGGATCCAGGCGGCGTTCGGGGCGCACCGGGTGCGGCACCTCGAATCGCTGCCGCTCGCGCTGATCCGGCTCAGCACCAACTCGCTGTCCCGTTCGGAGATCAAGCCGAACTGGATGCACCCGGCCCGGGTCGCCTACAGCTCGGCTTATCTGCGCTGGCATACCCAGATCGCGGCGGGGATCGCCACGCCGGTACGCCCGGCCGACGGCTCGGACCGGCCGTTCCCGGCGCCCGGCCACCTGCTCGGCGCCGATCCTTTGCTCCCGGCCCGATACAACATGATCATGGTCGCCGACTGGCGGTTCCTGGAAAGCGCGCAGCGGACCGCGATCGACGAGCTGCGGGCGCTGGTCGCGGCCGGCCTGCGAGTGGCGGTGCTGCACCTGGAGTCCTATCGGGCGGTCTACCTCAAGCGGCAGCCGATCTGCGCGCCGCTGCAGGACCTGATCAATGCGGGCATGGTCGACCGGGTCGGGATCCAGGAGCGGGTCGAGGCCGGTCTGGTGCTCGTGCGGCAGGCCGCGGTACTGCAGTTCGCGGAGGGCCTGCCGAGCCAGGTGCGGGCCGGGCGGGTGGTCGTCGTAGCCGACCGGGCGCCGCACCGGTCGAACGGAACCGACCACCGCTATGTGCCGGCGACCTGCACCGAGGCGGCGCGCGAGCTGTTCGGGGCGGAACCCACCTGGGTTCCGCAGGACCCGGGGGTGCGGGCCGCCCTGCGTACGGGTGAGGATCGCGACTTTCCCACCGCCCTCACTCCCGGCGGATGGGTCGCGCGGCGAACCGCCGCCAATCCAGGCCCGGCCCTGGCCGGCACCGACCTCTGCGACGCCGCCAACTGGCCCGGCGACCTGGCCGAGACCCTCGCGGTGTGCCGCCGGCTGCCCGAGGCGGATGTCCGGGTACGGCTGCCCGACCGCCCGCGCGGCTCGCTCGACGTGCCGCTGCGCCGCTCCTGGCTCGGCTACGAGGCCGGCGACCTCGACCCCCGCCCGTTCCTCCACCAGCTCGACTTCTACCTGCACTTCCCGCCGCCGGAGAGCGCCGAATGGTATTCCCGGCCGGCGATGGAGGCGGCCGCGATGGGCTGCGTCGTGGTGATGCCGGAGCGGTATGCCGGGCTGTACGGCGACGCCGCCGTCTACTGCGGGCGGACCGACGTGGCGCCGCTGATCGAGCGCTATCGGGCCGATCCGGCGCTCTTCGCCGAGCAGAGCCGCCGGGCCCGCTCGGTGGTCGCCCGCGCGCATGATCCGGCGCTGCTGGTCGAACGGATCATGGAGATGCTTCCCGTAACGGCCGCGACGACGCCCGCGTTGACCTGTGCGTGAAGGTGAAGCTTAAGCGGCTGGTCAAGGCCGTCCTGGGCCTGTCCCGCCGGCAGGTGGCCGGCCTGCTGAGCACCGCGATCGTCGGCCTCGGGGTCGCCGTGGCCTCGGCGGCCGGTCGGGCCGCGCTGGCCACCAGCCTGCTCGCGCTGCTGCTGGTCGCCGTGCCGGCCGGGGTGATCCACCTGTCCCGGCGGCTCGGCGGGGTCAGCCGCGCCAACCGTGAGGCCGTCCGCGACCTGCGGGTGCTGGTCGAGCAGGTGCAGCGCCGGGTGATCGCCGCGGTGGAGAAGGAACGGCTCGCGGCCGGCGACCGGCATCAGGAGCTGACCGAGGCGCTGTCCCGGGCCGAGCGGCTCACCGGGCGCGGCGCCGAACTGCTGCTGCGCGAGCAGACCCAGGAGATCGAGGCGCTGTTCCAGCTCTTCCAGCGGGTGTCGCCGCGGGCGCCGATGCCGGCCGGTGGCGCGCTCAACCCGACCGACCTGCTGGGCCTGCACAACCTCGCGGCCGGCCGGCGGCCCGGGCTGACCGTGGTGCTCGGCGGCGGCGGGCCGGCCGCGGTCTGGCTGGGCTACGCGCTGGCCGAGTGCGGCGGGCGGCTGGTCGTGGTCGAGCACGATCCGGCCCGGGCCGAGACGACCCGGGGCGCGCTGCGCGAGCACGGCCTGACCGGCGTGGAGGTGCGGCAGGCGCCGCTGGCCGAGCTCGCCGTGGACGGGCGGGCGGTCGACTGGTACGACGTCGACGCGCTGGCCGGCCTGACCGACATCGACCTGCTGGTGGTGGACGGCCTCGACGGGGTCGCGCCGGCCCTGCACGTGCTCGGCCGGCGGCTGGCCGGCGGGGGCGCGGTGGTGGTGGAGGCGCCGACCCACGTCGCGCCGCGGCAGGGCGGGTTCGGGCTGACCGAGCAGCGCCGGGTCAGCGGCCGGTGGACCGTGCTGGCCCATCCCGAGGCGCCCGCCAAGGCGACCACGTGAGAGCGCGCCCGCCAAGGCGACCACGTGAGAGCGCGCCCGCCAAGGCGACCACGTAAGAGCGGTCCCGCCGCGGGGGACGGCGGGACCGCTGGGCCGGGGGAAAATGGGGGTGGATCCCGCGACCGAGCCGGCGGGGGCCGGCTGCTCTCGTGTCTTACGCAGGCACAGATCGGTCGCGGGGACCGCCGGTTTACCGGCGCGCCGGGTGCCCTTGGGTTGCCAATCGGGCCGCGCGCTCGGCGTACAGCTCGTGGCCGTGGTGCCGGCGGACGAACTCCGGGCCGCGGGACGCCTGGGCGCGCAGCGCGGGCTTGTCCTCGTGCAGCCGGCGCACGGCCTCCGGCACCTCGGCCGCCTCGCAGTAGACGGCGGCGTCGCCGAACGCGGCCGCGTACCGGGCCGGCAGCAGCACCACACAGCCGGCCGCCAGCGCGGCCAGGACGTCCGGCTCCGGGTCGGCGGGCGCGTCCGGGCGGGGCAGCGGCAGGTAGAAGTCGACCTGGTAGAGGAACGAGCGCAGGCTGACCTCGGCCGGGCCGTAGATCAGCCAGGAGCGGGGGGCGCCGGGCCGTCCGAACGAACGCTCGGCGGTGCCGTCGGCATCCAGCAGGCGTACGTCCACCCGCGGGCCGTCCGGCAGTTCCGCGCGCAGCCGGTGCCACTCGGCCCGGCCACCCCGGCAGCGCCGGCCGACCACCGGCCGGTCGGCCCGCGGCCCGCGGCGATCCAGCCGCCACTGCCCGGGATCGACCGTGCCCGGCAGGTCGAGCGCGGTGAGCAGGTCGGCCGGGGCGCCGTCGGCGAGCGGGTCCTCGGCGAGCGCGGCGGTGAGCAGCCGGCGGCCGTCCGGCCCGGCCGGGGCCCAGAGCGGCCGGCGGCCGAACAAGCGCCGGCTCGACGCGGCGGCCGAGCGGGCGATGGTCGCCGACTCGATCACCACCCGCTGGGCCCGGATGCCGCTCGGCAGGTCGGGCGCATGCTGCAGAATCTTGGGGGTCCGGCACACCACCAGCCGGGCCCGGACGTCGTCGGTGAGCTCGATCTGGGCCAGCTCGCCGGCGTTGATCAGGTGCTGCACGGCCGGGTCGAGGTTACGCGGGCCGTGCCGCAGGTGGGAGAGCACGTCCAGGTGCAGCAGGGCGGCGCGCAGGTTCCGGTCCCGCAGCGCTCGCAGCTGCCCGATGCCGGCCGTCCCGGCGCCCCCGGCCGTGGTCCAGTCCCCGGCCAGCACCACGTCGTACGCCCGTGGCCCGGTCTCGCCCCGGACCCGGCGCGGCGCGGCGAACGCCCGCGGCTCTCTCGGGTCGGCGGTGCCGTCCTGGACCCGGGTGTGCCAGGCCTGGAACGCCGACAGGTACGAGCGGCGGGCCGGGTGCATCCAGCCCGGGCCGTAGTCGGCGCTGGACAGCGAGCCGCCGGACAGCCGGATCAGGGCCAGCGGGGCGCCGCCGAGGTGCTGGGTGGCGGCCCGGCCGAAGACGGCGCGGGCGCGCTCGACGTACTCGGCGTCGGCGCCCTTGCGGACCGGATCGAGGTAGCCGACCCGGTTGAGCGCCGCCGTCCGCCGGATCATCAGCGAGGACAGGTTGTACGACCGGGTCTGCTCGACGCCGGGCCGGGTGACCACCAGGTCGGGGGTGACCCGCTTGCCCACCGAGGTGGTCGAGAAGACCGCGTCGTCGGCGAGCAGCGGGGCCACCTGCCGCTCCAGCCGCAGCGGGTGCGACCAGTCGTCGGAGTCCTGGAACGTGACGAAGTCCCCGGTCGCGGCGTCCAGGCCGGCGTTGCGGGCCACGTAGGTGCCGCCGTTGGCGACCATCCGGATCAGCCGGACCCGCGGGTCGAGCCCGGTCGCGGCCCGCAGGATCGGGTCGTACTCGGCCGGCGAACCGTCGTCGACCAGCAGGATCTCGTGGTTGGTCCAGGTCTGCGCGACCAGCGAGCGGACCGCGGTGAGCAGCGCCCGGTCCGGCCGCCAGGTGGTGACGATGGTGGTGATCCGGCGCGGGTGACCGATCCGCTGGGCCGCGCCGGTGACCAGCCGGTCCAGCGCCGGCCCGCCGCCCTCGGCCACCCGGCAGGACGGATGCGGCAGCAGGCCGGCGAAGTCCCAGCCGCGCCCGGTGCCGCCGGCGTGCGGGTTGGCCAGGTCGAGCGCGACCGCCGCGCGGATCGGCTCGGCGATCCCGGTGTACTCCGCGAGGAGCGCGGCGGCCAGGGCACGGTCGCCGGCGGCGTACGCGATCTGGCAGTGCAGCCCTTGATGGTCCGGCGCGATGACGCCGGCCCGCCGCAGCCTGGCCAGGATCGCCAGCGCCTCCGCCTGGTCGTCCGGGCGCAGGTCCTGCAGGGCGATCACCCGGGCCAGCTCGCCGACCGGCCACGGCTCCTCCGCCGCCGCGCGGGCCAGCGGCGCCCGGGCGGCGACCGATCGGGCCTGCAGGGCCGCCACGGCGAGCGGGTGCGGTTCGTACATGCGCGTCCTCCTGGTCTCGGTGTTCTTAACGACCGAGAGACTCGGGTGAATTGTCCGTATCGCCCCCTTGGTTCCCGTCGTTTGTCCTCGCGTGCCCCAGTACGACGTCGCCATCCTGTCCGACCTGCGGTACCCGGGCGGCAATTCCGCGAGCATCGTCGCCGAGGTACGCGCCCAGGCCGCGGCCGGACTGTCCACCGTGCTCGCCCACCTGCCGTCGCCGCACCTCAAGCACGCCCGGCCGTTCCAGAGCCGGATCGTCGCCTGCCTGCGCGACGGGCTCGCCGACCTCGCCCACGACGACGGCGCCGAGATCACCGCCCGGGTGCTGCTGATCCGCCAGCCGCGGATCTTCACCGAGGAGCCGGCCGCGGTGCCCCGGATCCGGGCCGGGCACACCATCGTCGTGCTCAACCAGCCGCCCGGCGACGAGCGGCACGCCCAGTGCTATTACGTCTTCGACGAGGTCCGCGAGCGGGTCGAGCGGCTGTTCGGCGGCGACGCGGTCTGGGCCCCGATCAGCACCCAGGTGCGCGACAACGTCCTACAGGTCGCGCCCGCGATCGCGCTGCCGGAGACCGACTGGCACGAGATCATCGACGTCGCCGACTGGCAGGTCGAGCGGCGCCGGGAGCCGGGCGACATCCCGGTGCTCGGGCGGCACGGCCGGCCCGATCCGGTGAAGTGGCCGCGCGACCCGGGTGAGCTGCTGCAGGCTTACCCGGACTCGCCGGACTTCAAGGTGCGCATCCTCGGCGGGGGCGAGATCGGCGTACACCGGCTGGGCCGGCAGCCGCGGTCCTGGGAGGTGGTCGAGTTCGGCGCCGAGGCGCCCCGCGACTTCCTGGCCGGGCTGGACTTCTTCGTCTACTTCCACGACCCGGACTGGAAGGAGGCCTTCGGCCGGACCATCCTCGAGGCGATGGCCGGCGGGGTGCCGGTGATCGTCGGGCCGCATTTCCGGGCGATCTTCGGGGACGCGGCGCTCTACTGCGAGCCGGCCGGGGTACGCGAGGTGGTCCGCCGGCTGCACCGCGACCGGGACGCGTACGACGACCAGGTCGAGCGGGCCCGCCGGTTCGTCGCCGACCAGTTCGGCAGCGCCTCGCACATCGCCCGGCTGGCCTCGCTCGGGGTGATGCCCCGCGGTACCCGTTCTTTACCGAAGCGCCACGCCCGAATTATCCGGGAAAACCGGCGGGTGCTGATGGTCGGCGACGATGTCGCCCGCTTCCGGGCGATCGCCCGGCGGCTCCCCAAGGGCCTCGAGGCGGTCGTGGTCGGCACCGCGAGCGTGGCCGAGGCGCATGCCGCCGGACTGCTCACCGAGTACCTGCCGGGCGCCGCCGACCTGGGCGTGCCGCCGGCCCGCTGGCCCGGATTCGTCCGGGACCGGCTGCGCCACCTGGCCGAGCTGTACCGCCCGCGGGCCGTGCTGGTCGGCGGGCTGCCGCACGACGGGATCCTCGGCGCGATCCAGGAGAACCCGGCGACCCGCTGGCTGTGGCTGCGCCCGGCGATGTGGCGGCGCGGCGACGGCGGCGAGTGGGCCGCCCGCGGGCTCGCCTTCGCCGGCATCCTGGAGCCGGGCGAGTTCGCCGCGGCCGGCGACGAGGGCTGGACCACCACCGCGCGGCACGGGGTGTCCACGGTGGACCCGATCACCGATCTGCCGGACCGGATCGCGCGGCGGGCCGGCGAGATGACGCTGCTCTGCCGGGGCGTCGAGGCCACGCTGCCCGGCTACCGGACCGTCGAGGCCACCGCCGCCGAGCTGGGCGAGGTCACCGTGGCCGTGTCCCGGGCCGGCTACACCAGCTTCCACGAGCTGATCGGCGCCCGGGTGCCGACCGTCTTCGTGCCCGACCCGGCGGCCACCGACGACGAACTGGCCCGGGCCAGGTTCGCGGCCGCCGCCGGGGTCGCCAGGTATGCCACCGACGACGAGTCCGCCGCCGCCGAGCTGGAGCGGCTCGCCGACCCGGCCGTCCGGGAGGCGCTGAGCCGGCGCTGCGCCGAGCTGTCCTTCGGCAACGGCGCCGAGGACGCGGCGGCCTGGCTCGCCGGATTTGCCCGGGAGAGCCAATTTACCGGGGAGGGATGGCGTGCCGGAAACCGATGACCTGGCGCTGGCTCGCTGGGAGGTGGCCACACTGACCGGCCGGCTGCGCTCGCTGGAGGCCGAGCGGGACGCCGCGGTCGAGGAGCGGGACCGGCACCGGCGGCAGGCGGCGGCCCTGCAGGGCAGCCGGTCGTACCGGCTCGGCCGGACGCTGGTCGAGCTGACCCGCGACCCGATGGGCCTGGCCGGCCGGGCGGTCCGGCGGATCCGGCACGGCCGGGCCGCGACGCCGCGGCTGCGAACGCCGGCCGGTCCGGCCCCGGCCCGGGTCTACGTCGCCGTCGGCCTCGACGGGGCGGCGTCGCACGCGCTGGTACGGGCCCTGCGGCAGCGCATCGTCGTGGACGGCGACCACCGGCCGGTGCTGGTCACCGACCAGCCGGCGCTGCGCGGCCTGCAGGTGCCGGGCGTGGTGCTCGAGTATCTGCCGGACCCGGCGACGTGGCGCCGGCACGACCCCGGCGCCGACTGGGAGACGATGCTGGCCGGCCGGATCGCCCAGCTCTGCCGGGACCACCGCGCGGCCGGCACCGTGGTGATCGATCCGCGGGACCCGCCGACGTTGGCGCGGCTCCTGAGTAACTGACCGCGCGGCGGCCTCGTTGGCCGCGTCGTGACCGTCGTTCCGAAGCCCCGGACCGCGACGCGCCTCGTCGCCGGGCCGCCGATCGGCGCCCGGTGGCGGCGGGCGCTGTGGCGGCGGGCGCTGCTGCGGGCCGCGCTGGCGCCGCTGGTCGTGCTGGCGCCGATCGTGGCGCTCGCGCCGACCGCCGACCACAAGTACAACGTGTACTGGCACGGCGGCCTGTTCCGGGACGACCCGCTGCGGATCGTGCCGGACACGCTCGCCTCGCTGCCGGGCTACCTGCGCAACGGCAACTTCCGGCCGCTCGGGCGGATGCTGGAGAAGCTGGTCGACCTGGCGGCGTACACGCTCGGCGACTTCGGAGTGCCGGCCACCATCGGCCTGCGGGTGGTGTCGATCGTCGCGGCGATGCTGCTCGGGGTGGCCACCCTGGTGCTGGCCGAGAGCGTGGTCCAGCGCGGCCGGCTGTTCCGCGCGGAACCGTCCACAGTGGCCGCGGTGACGCCGTTCGCCGTCGCGGCCGGGCTGGTGGCGGCCGGCCGGTCCAGCCCGGTGGTGCTCTTCGGCGGGCTGTATTTCACCACCGCCGCGCTGGTGCTCCTGGTGGTGGCCGCGATGGTGCGGATCACCCGAGTCCGGGCCCGGCACCTGCCGCTGCTGGTACTCGGGGGCGCCGCGCTGGCCGCGTTCAACGAGCTGACCTATCTGGTGCTGCCGCTGGCCACGGTCGCGGTGGCGGCACGCGGCCGATGGGTGCTCGGCCGGCGCTGGCGAAGGGCGCCGACCGGCGCACTCGCCGCGCTCTGGCTGGGTTTCGTGCCGGTTTTCGTCGCGGTTCGGCTCATGATCAAGTCCTATTGCGACGCCGGTCCGTGCTACTCGGCCTCCGACGTCGCCCTGCGCCCGGCGGCGTTCGAGGCGTGGCCCGTACGGATGGTCGCCTGGTTCCCGCCGCTGCAGTGGCAGAGCGCCGTCCGTGGCGGTGGCGCCCTCTCCGCCATCACCCTTGCCCTGGCGTTGGCCGCCCTCGCCGCGCTCGCCTGGACCGCCCTGCGCGACCTGCCCCGGCTCGGCTCGGTCGGCCGGCCGGCCGCCGCGGCCCTGGTGGTGGTCGCCTTCGCCCTGGTCGCGCTGGGCGCCGGGCTGGCCTCGCTGAGCGCCGACGTGCAGCAGCTGGTGGCCGCGCACCGCTGGGGCCAGGGCTGGCGAGACACCGCGGTCGTCGCGCCCGGCGGCGCCCTGCTGCTGATCGCGGCCGCCCACCTGTTCCGGCCGCGGCGGTTGCTGCTGGGCGGCCTTGTCGCCGTGCTGATGGCCGGGTGCGCGGTGTCGGCCACGGCGAACAAGCGCTTCCGGGACACGGTCCTGGCTTCGCCGGTCGCCCGGCTCGACGACCGCCTCGCCCAGGAGGTCGCCGACTTCGACCCGACCCCGGCCGGCGCGGCCCGCCGGTGCGCGCTGCGTGCCGAGTTCTTCGCGCTCAACCCGGGCGGCGTCGCGCTGGCCCGGCGTTTCGACATCGCCTTCGACGCGGCCGCCCGGCAGCGGGCCGGGCAGCCGTTCTGCACCGTAACCGGCCGCGGGCAGGTGCGTTGACGTGGTGTGATGATGAGCCGTTTGCGGAAACTCAACCGCCGCCAGGCGGCCGTGCTGGCCGCCGCGGCGGTCCTCGGCCTCGCGGTCGTCGGCAGCGCGCTCACCGGGCACATCGGGCTCGCGCTCACCGTGCTCGGGGTCTTCCTCGCCGGGACCGTCGCCGGCCTGCTGTTCGTCCTGCACCGGCTGACCCAGCTGTTCGCGATGCAGCGGACGCACCAGCGGGACGTGCGGCAGGTGCTCGACCACACCCAGCGCCGGCTGCTCGGCGCGGTCGAGGAGATGCTGCTGACCGCCGGCGACCGGCACCGGGAGGTCACCGACACGCTGGCCGCCCAGCAGAAGGCCACGGCCAACGGCACCGACCGGCTGCTGCGCGCGCAGACCGCCGAGGTGGAGGCGCTCTTCCAGCTGTTCGACGGCTTCCCGCCGCGGGCGCCGATGCCGTCCTCGGGCGGGTTCGCGCTCAACCCCACCGACCTGCTCGACCTGCTGCACCTGGTGCGGACCCGCAGGCCGAAGCTGGTGCTGGAGCTGGGCAGCGGCACGTCGACGGTGTGGCTCGCGTACGCGCTGGAGAAGTCCGGCGGCCGGCTGGTGTCGCTCGACCACGACCCCGGGTACGCCGAGAAGACCCGGGCGATGCTGGCCGCGCACGGCCTCACCGAGGTGGCCGAGGTGCGCGACGCCCCGCTGCGCCCGGTGCTGCTCGACGGCCGCAGCTTCCCCTGGTACGACACCGACGCGCTGGCCGACCTGAGCGCGGTGGACCTGCTGCTGATCGACGGGCCGCCGGAGAAGACCGGGCCGGACGCCCGCTACCCGGCGATGCGGGTGCTCGAGGACAAGCTGGCCGACGCGGCCACCGTGGTCTTCGACGACGCGCACCGGAAGGACGAGCGGCAGGCGCTGCGCAAGTGGGTGGAAACGATCGAGGGCCTCACCGAGGAAGGTGAGGCCCCGGGACGGCACGCCGTGCTGTCCTACCGGCGCATCGTGCGGCAGTTGGCGCCGCAGTGACTCAGTAGCCGAACTCCTGGGTGAAGTACGTGTTGCCGCCGGCCGAGTACACCGCGCCGACGCCGAGCGTGGTCGCCTTGCAGTTGAGGATGTTGGCGCGGTGCTCGGGGCTGGCCATCCACGCCTTCACCACGTCCACGCCGGTGCGGAAGCCGAACGCGATGTTCTCACCGGCCGGCCGCGGGTAGTGCGCGGCCTTCTGCCGGGCGACGAAGGTCGAACCGCCGCTGCCGGTGTGGCTGAACGCGCCGGTCCGGGCCATGTACGTGCTCTGCGTCCGGGCCGCGTTGGTCAGCCGCGCGTCGACGTGCACCGCCTTGCAGCCGTTGGCCACCCGCTGCTTGTTGGTCAGGTAGGCGATGTCGCCCTGCAGCTTGGCCTCGCTGACCACCGCGGCGTTCGCCGGTGCGGCCACCATGACCAGGCCGAGCAGGGTGGCGGGGATCATCGCGATCAGGGCCAGACGCTTGGTGATCTTGGTACGCATCGAGTCGAACTCACTTTCGGTGTGGGCGGCCCGACTGCTACCGCCGGGTTCACCGACTCAGTTCGGCTCCACCCGAGCCCGGATGACCCCGCGGCGGTTGCCTTGCCGGGGCCTCTGGGTTGCCGGACGGTTGGCACGCCCACCCCGGTTGCCGTCACGGTGCGGACCGGTTTCTCGTTGACGATCAGGGAGGGGACACGTGCCGAAAAAGGGAGATCCGACCGTGCACGACGTGGCGATACTCTCCGACTTCCGGTATCCCGGGGGCACCTCGGCGAGCATCGCGGCGGAGGTGTACGCGCAGGCCGAGGCGGCGCTCTCCACCGTCCTCGTGCACGTGCCGTCGCCGCACCAGCCGAAGACCCTGCCGTTCAGCCCGCGGATCAGCGACCTGCTGCGCGACGGCGTGGCCACGCTCGCCCGGGACGAAGACCAGATCGAGTGCAAGCTGCTGCTCGTACGCCAGCCGAGGATCTTCACCGAGGATCTGGCCGCGCTGCCGCGGATCCGCGCCGAGCGGACCGTCATGGTGATCAACCAGCCGCCCGGCGACGCCGGCAACCCGTTCCGCTACTACGACTTCGCGGCCGTACGCGACCGGGTGCACCGCTACTTCGGCCCGCGGGTGGAGTGGGCCCCGATCAGTTCTCAGGTGCGCGACCAGGTCCGCCAGGTCGAGCCGGAGGCCCGGCTGGCCGACGCCGACTGGCACGAGATCATCGACGTGGCGCAGTGGTGGCGCGACCGGGACGGCTTCGTCGGCGACGTGCCGGTGCTCGGCCGGCACGGGCGGGCCGACCCGGTGAAGTGGCCGCTCGATCCGGACGAGATCCGGCGCGCCTACCCGGCTACCGACGATTTCCGGGTACGCGTGCTGGGCGGCGGCGAGATCGCGGTGCGCCGCCTCGGGCGCCGGCCGGAGAACTGGGACGTGGTCCCGTTCGGCGCCGAGTCGCCCGAGGAGTTCCTGCGCACCATCGACTTCTTCGTCTACTTCCACGACCCCGACCTGGTCGAGGCGTTCGGCCGGACCATCCTCGAGGCGATGGCCAGCGGCGTCCCGGTGCTCATCGGCGAGCACTTCCGGCCCACCTTCGCCGACGCCGCGCTCTACGGCACGCCCGCCGACGTGCCCGGCCTGGTCCGCGAGCTGTACGCCGACCCGGCCCGCTACCGTGCGATCGCCAGCCGGGCCCGCGAGTTCGCCGAGCACCGGTACGGCCACCAGTCGCACCTGACCCGGCTGGCCACCTTCGGCATCCGCCCGCGCATCTCCCCGCCGACCGCCCCGGCCGCCGGCGGCCGGCCGGCCGCCGCCCGGCGGGTCCTGATGGTCAGCGACAACGGCGCCGGGATGGGCCACCTCTCCCGGCTCATGGCCATCGCCCGGCGGCTGCCCGGCGACCACACCGCGGTGATCGCCACCCAGTCGTACGCCGCCTCGGTCGCCCACGGCGAGGGCTTCCTCACCGAGTACATCCCGTCCCGCAAGGTGCTGCAAGCCGCCCAACCCCGGTGGACCGCCCTGCTGCGCGACCGGCTGGCCCACCTCATCGACCTGCACGAGCCGGCCGTGGTCGCGGTCGACTGCCTGCCGCACGCCGGGATCGTCGAGGCGGTCCGCGACCATCCCGGGCTGATCTGGGTGTGGGTCCGCCGGGCCATGTGGCGGCGCGGCGTCGGCGCCGACTGGATCACCGAGGGCAAGGTCTTCGACCACGTGCTCGAGCCGGGCGAGTTCGCGGCCGTGGCCGACGAGGGCCCGACCGTCGCCGACCGGCCCAACGCGGTCCAGTTCGAGCCGATCACCTTTCTCGACGAACGCGAGCTGCTCACCCGGGAGGCGGCCCGGGCCGGGCTCGACCTGGACGACCGGCCCGCGGCGCTGCTGCAACTGGGCGCCGGGAACATCAACGACATCTCCTCGCCGACCGCCCGGATCTGCCGGCACCTCACCGAGCGCGGCTTCCAGCTGGTGCTGGCCGAGTCGACGATCGCCACCAGCCCGCTGCCCCGGATCGCCGGCGCCAAGGTGGTCAAGCTCTACCCGGTGAGCCGCTACCTGCGGGCGTTCGACCTCACGGTCAGCGCGGCCGGCTACAACTCGTTCCACGAGCAGATCGGCTTCGGCATCCCCACGGTGTTCCTGCCGAACGCCGCGACCCGCCTGGACGACCAGGTCGGCCGGGCCCGGTTCGCCGCGGCCACCGGGGTGGCGCTCGCCGTCGAGGACCCGTCCACCGGCGAGCTCGAGGAGGTGCTCGACCAGGCCACCCGGCCGGAGGTGCGGGCCGGGCTCGCACACCGCTGCCGGGAACTGGCATTCGAGAACGGCGGCGGCGCGGCCGCCGCGTGGCTGAGCGGCCTGCGGGCCCGCCGACACGGAGGCTGACGTGAGCGACGTCAAGGTGCCCGACCGCCGGATGGTCCTGGACGCGCCTGAGCGGGCCCGCTGGGAACTGGCCGCGATGGCCGGCCGGATGCGCTCGCTCGAGGCGCGGCTGGCCGAGGAGCAGGAGAACGCCGAGGCGGCCCGCAGGGAACTCGACCGCGAACGCCGCCGCCTGGACCGCCTGCGGCACAGCGAGTCCTACCGCCTCGGCTACGGCCTGGTCTCGCTGGTCAAGGACCCGGTGCACACCGTGCCGCGGCTGAGCCGAGCGGTCCTGCGCCGGCTTCGTGGGCATCGAAAAGACCAATCCGCGGCCGTACGCCGAGTGCCCTCCGCCGCGCAGCGACCCCCCGCCCACCTGTACGTCGCGATCGGCCTGGACATCACGGCGGTCCGCGAGTTCGTCCTCACCCTGCGCCAGCGCCTGCTGGTGAACCCGGACCACCGCCCGGTCGTGGTGACCGACTGCCCGTCCTTCGCCCTGCTCCGCGACCTGGGCGTGCTGATCGAGTACCTGCCGGACCGCGCCACCTGGGACCACCACCGCCCGGACCGCCCCTGGGACGACGTCCTCACCCAGCGCCTTTCCCGGCTCTACCGGGACCACGACACGGCCCGCACCGTCATCGTGGACAGCGCCCAGCCACCCACCCTGGCCGACCTGCTCCGCTGACCCGGCCCCGCCCCGCCCTGCCCCGCCCTGCCCTGCCCCGCCCCGCCCCGCCCTGCCCCG
>Ga0307509_10006191_pt1 | contig 16212 bp, 18 predicted proteins | sample 10_EM_MG_FD_202245 | JGI IMG/M metagenome (GOLD analysis project Ga0307509, IMG submission 202245) | Populus trichocarpa ectomycorrhiza microbial communities from riparian zone in the Pacific Northwest, United States - 10_EM | ecosystem: Host-associated > Plants > Roots > Unclassified | place... | reverse complement strand
AACCACCCAACTAGGGTACGAACAAAGTAAATCCACCTCCCATAGCCATCCATCAAACACTACCGTAAGCAAGGTCATAGCCACAACCAAGCCCACATTCCGGCAAACCGGTCACGTATCCCTCCAACCAAACATAAAAAATCAAAACACAAAACACAACCCATGGACCACCGTCCATCTCGCAATCCCATCAATCTATCCGCGTCTCCACACCACACCCAATCCCATATGCAAGGTAGGGCGACCACCACCGGCTGTCCACTCCTCAAACATGGCAACGATACGTTCCAAACACGGTTGGCCGGCTCGTAACCTCAGATGACCCCCAACAACATCGGGAGAATTCCAGTCACAAACACACAGACCAGGCTCGTCCGCCCACCATTGTAAGGCAGTCGTATTCCGATCGATCACAGGCAGTTCATCCCAGTTCTGTACAACATTGTACCAAAACGGCACAAAATAGTGTAAAGCGCATCCAGGAAACCGGAGAAGATGAGCACGGAATATCTTGGCGCTACTGCCGCATTCCCCGCAGGGACCGACCGAGGGGCACCACGTGAGGCCAACATGTCTCCCACTTTTCTCAACAAACTTCAGTGGAAGCTTGCATTTGTCCTTGCCGTTGCAACTCTTCAACAGGCATCTAGTGCACCTACTATCAGGAGCGCCGAGATGAAACAGGCTGAGAGTACCGTTGACCAACTGAGTGACCGTCCGCTGGAAGGGATTCCCGCACACCGTGACCACACCATCATTGTCCTTGTGTTCACCCGGGATACCCAAACCCAAATTAAAATGGGACTGCCACCAGTCACGCCACTCGGGAACCTGCTTATCATTGAACAAAGTCGGGAAACGGGGCCGCTTGGTAAGGTACCTGTCGCAAGATACCAGGTGGAATCGAACATCAACACCCGGACATCCATCATGGCCAGTAACACCCGTACCGCTGCGAAGTCTCAACAGGATGTAATGGTCAAGTCTGCTAAGACCCCGTAGGTGTCTGGGCTTCCTCGGAGATCGATTGTAATAACCGTGACCTTCCGATGTATGCCAATGGGCCTATTCTACCGCCCGCAGTTCCCTGGCGATCATAGCATGGCTGAGACCGAGCACGACACCAGCCCAGTTCCGAGGATGCAAAACCCCGCCCACCGCCCCTTTGGCCTTAGTGTCCGACATCTCGTTGCCAGCAATACCATAGTGACCAGGGATCCAACAAAGACGAACCGCACTGAAACGATTGAACAGGGGAGTCAAAACATCCCACATACCAGCGGATTCACCCTCAGACTCCATCTGTGCAATACACATAATGGCCGGGATGCAGTCAGAAAAGATGATGACCACGCCGTGAAACTCCGAGTGCACATCCCTAAGTGCGGCGATGATGGCGAAAATCTCGCATTCCACGATGCTCCATGAAGAGGGGGTAGCGAAGGCCTTTGCACCCTCAGTCATCCCGCTTTCCTCAGTCGTCCATGCCACCGCAGTACCCTTGTCGCTCTTCGAACCATCAGTGTATATCATAAGGAGATCAGGAACCAGGACCGCTTCCTCATAGGCATCATAGAAGAGCCTCGCAGCCAGTTCCTTTCCTTTAGACACATTGAAGCTCGGTACCGTCGTCGCAATCTTGTCAGACAGCATCGGGTAAGCCAGCCTCCCTTCTACCTCCCAGTCGCCCCGAATCGAACCAAACCATGGATGGTCATCGCAATATCGGTGATTGATCATGCGACTGTAGCATCGTCTCTGAAGATATCGACCCTGTATATGTACTGGAGGCGTCCCAAATTCCGCAAGCATAATATTAGTAGCAAGCTTCATAGGACACCTGAACAGGGAACGAAGACAATCGTTGACGTGAACCTGAATCCGCTTCACATACGACATAAAGTCGGTTACGAATTCAAGTCCATAGTAGACGGTCGGTAGGTAGGCAGCCTGAAACAAACGGTAAGTGCACCATGCATCCAGCCCTCCATCACTCCCAAACCTCCTCCCCAACGCGAATATCCTCCTCCTAACACCCAAGCCTCTCTCCAACCAATAAGATACATGAGAAGACATATTAAGAAAAACATTAAACCTATAACCAAGAACTCTAAGATCCTCCACAGGCGTCAGTAATTCTCCATCAATATCCAAATCCTCCCATGTAGTTCCACCAAAACCGATCCACTTCGTCTTGATCAAGCTAAACCCCATCTTTCTACCCCTCGCAACTCTGTCACAGTCCTTGAACAACTCCGCCATCGTGTACCTCGTGAGATCCCTGCTATCAGAAGCAACAAGGATGACCCCATCGTCCACGAAACTGCTAATCACAGTGCGAACCGAAGGGGAATATCGGAGGCGAGGCTCAAAAATGTCTGCAACGTATGCACCGAACAAAAAGGGGGACAACGGGGATCCCTGAGGGATGCCACAATTAACGAAATGAGGCTTCGACACTCGCCCATTGAACCTGAACCTGACCACGCGGTCACCAGCCCATCGCCTGACCCAATGTATCAGGTTGGCAGGGCACTCCCGGGCGGCCAAAAAGTCGCACAGTAGGTCAATGTCAATATTGTCAAAACCCCCTTCCACATCCATGGACAGCATGGCACATTTAAAACCCTCGTTGTGTCGCAAAAACTCAAACACAACAGCCATGGCATCATGAACACCTCGCTTGCGTCTAGACCCAAATTGAGTTTGGCCAAGTACCACATGCTCGGCAATTCTCATGAGAACAATCCTCTCAACCACCTTTGCAATAGTCGGTAGTAGATGAATCATTCGCCAGCTCTTAACAATGTCATAACGGGGTTTGTCCGCCTTCGGTATAAGAACAACCTCAGCAGAATGCCAGTCGGGGATGTCGTTCGTCAAACCGTGGTCGATAAGCCGTCTCAGACAGTCAGGTTTCTCCTTCCACCAATATCTAATGAAGGGGTAACCAATGTCATCAAGACCGGGACCAGTGTTAGTCGGGCTCCGCTTAATGGCAGATTCCAACTCGCAGGCAGGGTCCATCTCAACGGTCGATGGATGCCATAGTCGTTCATCACCAGGGCGCAACTGGGCAGCGATAAGGTCGCTAATATCGGCGTGGCGACAAACCAGCCGACCATCAGAGTCGTGCATAGAAGGAAGTGTCCTCCTCGATTCCAGTTGCCTGGCTAGTCTGAAGATAGCAGGATCCCCGGCCTTTTCGATCGTGTCCCGAATAAATTGTTGTCGGGATCTCAACAGCATGGCTCTGTACACACGTCGGACAACATTGTAATCGTCCGAAACCATCGGTAGCCGTCGTTTGATCCCTCTCATTCGGTTCAAATCGGAGCGAATGCGCTGTAAGTCGGGGTTCCAAAAGGGGCACCTGCTGACACTCCTACCAGACCTTGGAAGTGCGTCCACACCACTCCTCAGCCTCGACCATATCTCCTCATCTCCCCCAGAATCGACGTGTTCCAGTATATTATCACAATCAGATGCCGGAATGTTCTTCCATGCAGGCTGTCGCCTTACAAGATCCACTGGTTCATCCACCTCCAGTCTAGCAATGACTGCGACATGCTCAAGCCCCGCCTTCCCATCATACGAAACCCGCGTATTCGAATTGCCGATAAACAGGTCAATGGCACTGATATTCCGAAACGTACAGCCCACCGGAGGGTGTACCCGCAGTCCATTCCGAACGCAGAACTGTGTCAGCCACAAGCCATGACAGTCAGATATGTTCATACTGCCAGACCTTGGGCGGGGGTTCCAATCGTCGTGTTTGGCATTAAAGTCGCCCATGAGGAAATTGCAATCATCCCATGTCGCTTCACAAGCTAACCACTCGAGCTTCTTCGCATTGGGAGGAACATAAACACCGCCGATTCTCCTCCTCACTCCTCCAACATCATACATAATTATACAGGTCACCATGTCATGCCTGTCCACCAGGAACAAACCGGACAACGACAACCTCACAAACACCTCAACGCCAGACGCCTGAACAAAAGAAAACAAATCAAAATCCACATGTTCATGTACAACACCACCCCCGTCCGCCTTTCGGGGAGGATCAACAATAAACAACAAATCAACAAAAGAAAAAACATCCATCACCAACGAACGGTTAGCCTTGCTCCGTCCAACATTAATTGATAATATCGTAATAAACATTAGGCCTGAATGGCCGACGAGGTGATATCGGAGTCAGAGGCGCGCCTCTTGAGAATGCTTTTTGGGGGTGCACTCAAGCCCAAGCAAAACCCCATAGTCTCATCGTCATCGATGGTCTTAATGGGGGGGTCGACTGACGAGCCCGATGATCTAAACGGCCCAAAGGCCTTGTTAACTCTGCCGGAGGGGGCCAGTTCCACAATTTCGGTAACACGGGAGGGGCCAGCCTGCTCGTAGGCATCTACAGCCTTACCCTTACCTTTCCTGTCAACCTTAGGCCGGACAACCTTAGCCTTAGGCAGAGCACTGTCAGTCATGCCCCGTCGGTGGTCAGCATGCACAGCAGTATATGTCATGCCTTCAACCTCAACTGTAAGGCCCTTAGCTGAAACCCCTTTCTCCAACATCACCTCCGAAGTAACTTTAACATGGACCCCACGGCGACGACGACGCTGGCGATTCCTGGACCGGTCGGACACACCCGTAATAGATGTATCATCGGCAACGATAGGAGATCTAGTACCGGCGGGAGCAGGGGCGGGACCAGACGCAACAACCACAGGGCACCTATTGTAACCAGTGAAATGGTCGGACCTATCGCAAAGCAAACACCGACGAACAGTGTGGCTACATGATTGACCATCTTCACCAGGGCAGTTAAGTTGCCCACATCTGTGGGACTTCGACAAGTGATCCCCAAGACAAAAACGACAACGGGGAGGAAACGCACACAACATCTCAACATGACCAACTTGAAGGCACTTGTTGCAGACCGGGGCAGACCTGTGTTCCTCAAAGAACCTCGCATTCCTGGACTTGCCAAACAAAAAGACACGGCCGGAGGAAAGAATCCGATCACTGGCATCATTCCGTTCCAAAGTGAACCGAATGCCGCAGGAGGTGGCCCCAGCTTGTTTCATGGCGAAAACTGAGCCAAGCATGTTAGGTCGGCCGGCAGTAACAACACCCGGGTTCGAACCCTCGATATCGGTCCGGAGGCCATCAAAAGCCTTATCGCCGGTCCAATCCTCAGCCTTCCATAGTGACCCCCTACCAGTGGGAGCCAAAGGGACGCCGGAAACCAAAATCTTAACCTTTGCCACATCCTTGTGGAAGACAAAGTTCGTTAGACCAGAGGGGCCGAGTTCCCGGATAAGGGTCGATCGGCATCGTTCCAATCTATCCCAGACCTGAGTGGCAGTATGTTCCGCCAGCGTCAAGTAGATGCACCCTATTTCAAGCTTGGAGCGGGCTTCCCGAATATAAGGGGTTTTGTCCGAGACCTTCCCAAGATTGCTCAAGATCTGGTTCAAGCGGATACGGATAGCCTCAGGCGTAACAGGAAGCTGAGTCCGTCTGCCGGCATCAAAGCGCATGGTAATGTGGCGCTCTCGAGCTTGGGGGGAGGGGGAAGAAGTGGGAACCCTGGCCCGGGAAGGTCCCGGAACAACAACGGCAGGGGCAGGAGGTGTCACCAATCGCGACCGAACCTGGCGGCCTGGTCTAGTCGTATGCGGAACAGGAGGAGGGGGAGGGGCAGCAGCAACACGGCTATACATCGCCGCCCCAGTCGGGGGGGAAGACACCGGAACAACAACGGGAACAGGGGCAGGGGCTGACAGGGCAGCCAGGTTAGAAGCTCGACCGTTCTTCCTTCTATAGGGTCTACTACCACGAGTACGGCGTCCAACGACCTCAACAAATCCGGCATCGGGGGCCTCACCAAAGGTCCCCTTCTTGTCACCAGAGGAAGACGCAACACCGATGTCAGCTGGAGGGGGGGGGGAAGGAGTCACATCACCGTTCATGCGCTTGGCAGCCTCAGCACGAACCGATTCCCTAATTGTCTCCCGTGAACTCCAGACAGGTTCACCCCTGCCAATCGTCAGTTCAGCCTCATGGGCAACAGTGTCACCTTCCAGCCGGGCAATAACAGCCTTCAACAACTTGATTTCTCCTTTCAGAGAGATAATCTCATCCAAGCAGTTGTTCTGTTGCTTGCCCAAACGTTGTACATCGGCAGCCACTTCCTCGAAGGAATCGTATGCCTCTTTACCCCCAACCAGCCCGTAAACTCGGCAACCATCGATCATGGAGGCATCGTCGGAATCAGAGGACGACACAACCGAACCGTGGGAGGAGGAGGGCGAGGACGACAGGGGAACCGCATTACCGGAACGGATATCCTCTAAGCCGCTCAACAAAGCAACGTCAACCTGCGAAGGTGATTGGTAGCTCATGGTAAGGGGGAGCGCGGGAAGCGAGGAGTACGACGGGGATACGCTGCGGGTAACCGAACGTGGCTGAGCATCGGTGGCGTACCTAGAGTCACCAATACCAGTGCCGTCAGTGTTAGACCCACCGCCCAAGTCCATAGGGGTATCGCGAACGATAACCGCCGACGATGGAACCACCTGGCTGGTGGTCAGCAAATGGGGGGGAGAACGAGCATCCTTGGGGGGTGGTGTTGCCCCTTAGTGCTTTGGTATGAGCGATAAACTCATGGTGCCTCTTGGACACAGGAACAACTGCACGGCGGCCGGAGGGGATGGTGGAATCTGGGCCGAAACCAGAACCAGCACCAGGGCGCGACCAGGGGTGAACAAAGGGGGGAGGGGATGACACCTGAGTGATCCGATCCTCAGGGCGGATGCAACCTGCAGGAGGTGCATAGTCTTGGTCCGACGATCGGTCCAATCGGAAGTTGGCATATAGCTTCCGCTCACCGGAGGAAAGTCGCTCAATGGGGGAGGGAAGGTGCCGTTGGCTATCGTCAACCTCGACCACAGAAGGAACGTACATGGGGTCCTGGGATCGTGCTTCGTCAATGGACGGCCAGGATGCAGAAGGGACCATGGGATCAGACGCCATAGTCGAATGAAAATCCGAGCTCACCACCTGGGAGCTGGATGGGGCGAAGGACTGGGAGGAGCCCTCGGGGGTGTGAAAACGGGTGTAGAAACCCAAGGAGGTAGTGCGGTCGACGTGGCAACGCGCAGAGGAGGTGTCACCAGTAATGCAACAGCCGCGAGCAGCCATGATACCAGTGCAAACAGTTTCGACCGAGTCGAACGAACGGAGGTCGAGGTGAGAAACTATCGTTCGAACCTCAGAGGTAAAGAAAAGGGAATCATTGCGACATCCCGATACATGCTCAATGTGAAGGCCATGGTAGGCCCCACCCGGCGCGGCGTAAGATAGTTTGACAGCCGGGATGAGACCACGGCCATCAGAAGTGGGCATCCTGCCCGGGACAATCTGGGTGCCCGGAGCAGGGGAAGGGGAACGAAGAGGGGGGGCAACAGAGTCACCCATCGTGAATGTTCACCTGTAGCAAAAGGCCAGGCGAGCCACCAAAGAAAAATTCACCGGTAGTAAAAGCCCGGCGAGCCACTAAAAGATACTGCCCGAAGGCCAAAAAGCTCCGACCGCCCGAAGGCAAAATATCCCACCAAAAGCCCGAAGGCAAAGGAACGCGACCGTCAACTAAGTGTGTTCACGATAATAAAGCGTGGTGTTGAGGGTGGCGAAACCGCGTCTTCTGATTGGTTGCAACAGAAGGACAGGAAAATAGGGGGGAGGAAGCATGGGTTACCACAAACGATACGACTCATAGAATAGTACGGTACTGCGCTTGGCCGATGCCTCCTAGTTACCCCCGCCATAAGTGACAGTATGTAGTCTGAGAGCCCAGCAGCTAGGCTTCCTACGTCGCCTATCAGCCCCACTTGTCGAGCGATCAACCCGACAACGTAAAACTTACCAGTTGGGGAACCACCCACCAGATACACGGTAGCGGGTACTGTGCTCAGAGGATCTCGTTCTCTCCCGGTAGATACCACGCTAAGAGAGATGACTGCTCACCGCCTAGATCGTACTCGCCGCGGGGCCGGCGGGAAAGCGTGTCCCGGAGCCGCTTGCTGGAAGGTTACTCCACAGTACCAGTACAGAGCTCATTCCTAATCACTCCTAGATAAGAAAGAGTTGAAGAACCCATAGCACCGTACTTCTCCACCTAGTAGCGAGTTGGGTGGGGGAGGGGGGGGGGCGTGGAGTGTGATCAATGGTGGTTTTCATTCGTGTCTCGTGGCGGCCGTTTGAATTATCGGGGGTGTTGTCATGCGGCTCGCAGGGTTAGGGCTAACTTCTTGAGCATGGGAAAACATCTCTTACCGGTATCTCTAGATCACTAGAGCTGCGACCAGTGTCAGTGTCTCGGTTCGCGATGGGGGCCTGTATACAAGGTTGAAGGGTAAAATTCTCTCTGCTAGGATGTTGACGAAAAGGAACATACTTGAACTTAGGAAGCGAGCAGGACCTCAGGTGAGAAGGAGCTGTTTTAGAGCAGCACACCGGTATCCTGGATGCCTGGGTTTCACACATTGCACCTGGGAGAATGGGGTGTTTGGAACAACTAGGGGATTCGGAGGGTATCGCTTGGAAAAAATAAAGTTTTATGCTGATTCCCTTGAGAAGGTTTATCTCCACAAATATTCATATGGCACCGCCTGTCCCCCCCCATCCAGCACGCATGTATTCCGCACCCCCCCCATCTCCCTTTTCAAAAAAGCCCCAGCTGGCGGGTGGCTGTCCATACGGCTATCGGAGGCAACTATCAAGAGGTACAAAGCCGGCCAACTCCATCTGAGAGACTGCGCTCGAAGGCAGCTAAGTTTGTAGTCCTGCGGTGCTGTTAATCTAGCCTTTGCTAGCTTTGTCATGGGTATTCTAGGAATCGAATGAAACAAGTTTTAAACTGATCAGCGCGACAACCAAACGCCAAGAGTTCACGTAACGGGGATGCGGCTCCGATCGCCATCTCACGACTCTGGAGTGAGTGGGGAAGCTCGTTCTTTCCCCCTTTTTACGCCTATCCCTCTCACTCTCAACTAACTAATGGAAGACAGGAACATAATATTATATAAATCACAACGAAGTCGTCCTCCTATCCTTCCATGGATCGCCGCCTATATCTACTCTCTTCCGCGTCTGTCTTCCGTTCCATTTTGCCTGTTCGCGTGCTAACAAAAGAAAGATGGGACTCCCACTGTTGGTAGCCTCCGGGCATCCAACGCTCCGTGCACCTGGCTCCTTCGCTCCCCCTTCCTGCTCTTTCACTTTTCTTCCGGTAGATGTATCGGTCCGGGCGCATCCTCGGAGCCTAAGCGCGTTCCCGAAAACTATCTGAACGATGAAACAATACCCTGAGCATGCCGAACATCATCTAACCACTTCCAACAAAAAGGTCGCCTAATACTAATAACTGGAATTATCTACGGTGGTCTACTACATATACGACAAGCCTTCCTCTCTCTTTCATAGCATAGTCCCTCCTTATACGTTTTATTATATCATAGTCTATATTCATTGCCCCGCCCTGTTGCCCCCTTAGTATAGTCCTCTGGAGGTTAACTTGTAGTAGCATCTGGTCCAGAAGGCTAACTCTCCACAGGGGCCGGGGGGGGGGTTGCCAGAATACCACGGTCCCGAGGCCTTTTTCCAGTTCGGCGGGCGGAATTGCATTACGATTTGGAGGTGTCGGGGATTTCGTACGGTTCAGCGGGGTTTCAGGTTCCGGGCAGTCATGGATAGCGGGGCGTGACTGTATCAGGATCACTACCCTTAATATAATCAATCTACCGCAGCCCATCAACGTATTCCATACGAGTAGACAGCGTTGCGAAGTTACCGGTCTGCCGCCCCGAGCCCATCCGCACATCCGATACTGCAGTACAATAGACCGTGGTACGGATAGAACTGGATCTCTGGTTCCGAATATATGGTTACCGGTAATCTAGCGTTACCTATTCCGGATGAGTTGGGCGCCGGTGGTATTTGGTGAGCTCACTTGCATAGTGCATGCCCAAGCCCGATCAAAGCTTAGACCCTGCCATCAAATACTTGTACAGGAGCTGTACAGGTTCGCCCATTGGCAAACACCGCTCTCAATAGTGGTTTCGGCCCTCGGGGATTCATATTGCCTCACTGTGAATAGAGATGAGGTGGGCGATCGCCAACCCAGTGGCTTATCGCGCTCTCCTATCGGATGCGCGGTGTGTTCGGCTGTGTCGAAATCGCCGGAGAAGGGGATCTCTTACGTGCTTTTATAGGAATTCCATCATAGTAGGAAATAACCCCCAATCTTTGACATGCAGGGTAGCGCTTTCCTGCTGCCCTGCGCAGAATCATAGGCGGTACCGAATGGTAGAGGGTGTGGATAACTCGTAACTCCGTTCTCGGATGTCCATCTCTCTCAACTGATGATAAACGTGGGAGCATATGCTAGTATCAAATATAATGAAGCCACACCGCAATATGTATTTTCCTCCATGCATTTCCCTTGCTTACTCCTGGGATAAATAAAAAAAGAAACATCCTCTACAATCCCCAAACAGGGTGGGGTATGTTAAAGACTCCCACTCCACTTGCGGTCCATTAGGCCCTCCCGGATTTAGCACAGTAGGTTACTATGCGCAACTGATTCGTTATCCGTAGTGGTATTCCCGAAACCCTAGACCACCGCGAGATAATGAAACCCTGACTGGTAGAGCGCGCCGAGCAGCACTAAACGATCCCTAACATCTTGCGACTCAGGTTAAGTTACGGGTAGTTGCCAAATGAGCCCTGCGTTTGTGACATCTCTTAGGGTTTACGGTGGATCGGATTGCCGAGGGTGGAAAAAGATTTTGGCAATTCCCGGGGACCTTGCGAGGACCGAAAAGAGAGCCGGTGTAAGATATGTGATCCAAGGTGGAATATGAGGCAGATTCCGTGCTCCTTGTGAAGGGTATCATACTGTATGGGCATTTCTTAAAAGAATTAGTCATCATCGTTCACCCCTGCCCCGTGCCGCCCGGCGTTAAATAAACGCGAACAAAACTTCATAGCAACTACTGAATTATAATATATTTCCCGGTGGATGGCATCCCAAACATTGTATTCTAAAGGTTCTCTCCGCCATTGGACTTTCGGATTCGTCGGCGGGGGGGGAGACTTCACGGGGGCACGGCCCCTATGTCTTGATTTGACCACATGAGCGACTCCCAATCCAGCGTCTCTACGAGTACTGGCATTGACATTAACTGCTGCCTTTATTTTTCTCATCCCAACTTCCCCCTCGCCACCCTAACACCGCTCCCCCCCCGCTTTCTTCTCTTTAAACCCCTCGATCTCTCTACCCAGCCCTTCTCAAGCAATCCACTCCACGGAATCCCTTGCACTACAGGCACCCACTACCCTCCATACCCCCATAGCACGATATCGCTAAAACCCTCGAGCTTACACGTCCTGAGCCATTATGGCCTTCATTCCACTGTTTCACACCCCAAGCTCACTGGCACAATTCAACAAACGCGATCAAACAGCAACCAACGGAGGGGATGGTAGCAACGGAAATACCCCGCTGGCGATATTGGCGGTCGTTATCGCTGCCCTCACACTAGTTGTGGCAATCATGGCTTACCTACACCAAGAGCAAAGTCAGCAGCAAAGTGTTCCGCTGTTCTCTTTGCTTTTCAATTCACGTCTGCCCCCCCACCGGTTCTCCTCAATGATATTAATATATTCTTAGTGTTGTCGCAAATTCGTACGGCGGGCTCCCAAAACTCCTCCCCAGGGCACCGCTGCTCCCGCTCTGCGGCCTGGCCCCCCCACTGTCCCCGATGGGGCTTCCGGAGCCGCGGCCCTCGCTAATCGTAATGAGCGCCGCGAAACCATGATTGCTGCTGCCATTTCAACCTCCAGGGAGACTCCAGACGACACAACGGTAAGCACAGCTGTCCTCCCCTTGCCTCCATTCATGAAAATATGTAACAATGTTACATATTGGATGAGCATTACTGACGTTTTTCAGCGGAACCGGGCGGCTGAAAGGGTGGCTGAAACTCCCACCTGCCCCCCCCCCCCCCCCCCAGCGGCACCAACCACTCCGCAAGCCCGCACAGCCAAGCCTGAGCCCCCCAGGCGGCACCCAGCCCGGATAAACCAATACGCTAAGATTTTTTGGCTTCCGATCAATGAATGAGACGATACGGGGAACTGTTCTTGTAATGCTAGTGGAAACTGGTATGAACAGCTCAAACCGTAGTGTCATCAGTTCTATTTAGGGCCTGTCTGGATACAACGACTCCGTTCCGTTCCCTATACAAGTGGCCCTCCTCCTTCCGCTTCAAAATGGAGAGAATGCGATTTTCACAGCAGAAACGGTCGCTCGGTGGAACGGTCCCATTTTGCTAAGCAGGCCCTTAGCAAGCTCGCATCCGGGGGATGTGGCGGGTCAATTACACCTCATCTCTAGCATCTCGACCCTATGATTTTTCTCCAGCTCGGCTCGAGCTGAGCCCACGAATCCCGCTCTGCAGCCTAGTGTTTCTGGACTGGTTCTGTACCAGTGGGGTCAGCGAATAAACAATCTGCCAGAGTTGACGGAAGCATAGTTGTCAGAGATAACGAAAACGGATAGATAGGGGATAAGACGGGATAATAGATTTAGAGATTTCATTTGTTCCAGATGAAAGGATAGACGGAAGGGTTTACGGTCATCTTTTTCCATTTTTGATATTAATATTACGGATGTACAATGGCAAATGGGTTCATGTATGAAGGAGAGATCGATAGGTGCGGCAGGCGATATGATGACTAAGATGGTTCATTATTCTTAAACAGCCTTATGTTTGGTTAGTGAAGTTTCCGATTCCACCTGCCCTTTAGTTGAGCCCTACCGGTATTCTGGTAGGACTGTTTGACCGTTAGGCGAGTTATCCCCCGCAACACAATCAACGAAAAATCTAGTAGCAGTGCCCGCTGTAGTAGCGCAGATACAGCTAGCGCTATCGAAAGTGCCGGACCTAAAATATGGAGATGCAGCAGCAAAGTTTCGCTTATTTTACTAGTAAGTGCTCCTCGGCTAGCGGGGGCACAAGATTGAATGGTGGTAAATACGATACGCTTTCCGCTCCCCTCATACCCAATTCTCTACTTTTACCCCATGGTAGAGTAATGCTCCTTGCTAGCTCAATCCACCCAAATCCTGTGCTGTGTCGGTAGACTCTTTTTAAATCCACTATCGGCGGCCCGGCCCTTCACCAGGGACAAGACACCCTGAGAAGATATGCTGTCACCCAGACACAATGGAGTTCCTCTACAGCAAATTTACTGACCCCCCCCCCTCCCGTCCAAAGAATAAAATAAAATAAAATCCGCAGGATGGACACGGCAACTAGCTCAAAACATCAGAAGAGTTCTCCCTAACATTCCCCAAATCGGACCCTTTCCCCACAATAGCGGAAATTTCTACAAGTCACCTTGTGAATCCTATTTTCCCAAACCATTTTCAACACAGCCGAACACAGACTATCATAGATGATAAATCATAGCGGTGGTATATCTGTCGGATATCTTTACCTCACGGGGAAAGTGAATCCACCAAAGGCAAAACTTTAATAGCTAGCTGTATAATGCTCACACCTTAGGCAGCTAGAGTTTCTCCCTGAGAGAAGTATGAACACTCATGAAATATCACTCGGACTGCGCAAAAGTGGAATTGTTGAAACTACTGGGGATTTTAATTTTGAGTACGGAATTAGGAGGGTATGCTTGGCTATTTATACGGGGAATATCCGGCCGCCAGTTCCTAGGCTCACGAGGCCTCGCTCGCCGGATCGTGGCCCACTTTCACCGGGTGATGGGCTACCATGTGGTCGAGGATACCTGATATGAGAGTACGTTCGAAGAGAAATGAAATCGTGTTGGAATTTTGTCCCCGTATGCTTGATATCGTTTAACCTTATTCTTTCTTGTTAGTCCTTTCATGAAACGCTCTACTGCACCTTCCTTCATCTCATTCAAAACTTTATCTCCTTGCATCTGAATGTTTCTTTTGTGTTTCAGTCAAAGAAAATTTTCTTCCTCTGTGTGGGTGGTGATCGAGTTTTCACCCACACTGGCATGGCATTAGGGGAAGCCGGATCCTATGATAAAGGACCCGATCATCTAGCTAGAAATGTTATGCGAATTTGAACATCTATCAAGTGCCCAAGCGAATTCCCCAATTCTGATCAATCTCTTTTCGATTACTTTACATATTCTACTCCCTTTACTCGGCCTGAATTTTTACAAATCGGTGTTCCCAGCTGTCTAGTTCGTCCGTCTTTTGGGTTGGACGGGACGGAATACGGGCTCATAGTCCATCTTTTCGGGGGCAATAGGACTGACTACGCCTAGGAATATGAGGACCAGGACTGTAGGGGACTGTAGCTCGGACCTCCGGTACCAGCCCAAATTGAAAATCATGCGCTTCCGGACGAATCATTAGGACATCATGAGGCATCACTCGTGCCTGCCCCGGCATTTCCCTACCATCCCTCACCACCCCCGGCCGCCCTCCATCATCCATCGCGGCCCCCTCTCTTTCTGATGACAATATTGCTGTACTCTAAGGTACCGGTACTGTACACCCCCGAACAGATGAACAGAGGCATTCACCCACGGGGTTGAAAAATTAGAGTGCCAGGTTTGTAGTTGAACTGTCCGTTTGGTATGCAAAAAGGTGTTACACGGACCAAAGTCTTAACACTCGAAAAACATTCCTGACAGACATTCAGGCCCGGGGGTGAATGCCCCCAATACCGCTTTTTTTCATGGGGCATAAATAGTAGTGCCCCCCCGCCGTCCCTCACCACCCGGACCGCCCCCCACACACAGTTCCCCGCTTTCCAACTAAACTCCACTGTCTCACTTAGTGGGCCACCACCACACCCAAAACCGCTGTCGTAGGCTTTATCTACCCCTGTCGGACTCAGAAAAGCCATCTAGTTCCGTCCAGGGCTATTCGCAGTCCCCCCCCGCTGGGCTCAATCAGATTCCTGGGTGGCCCAGAGCACTTGCTAGTCGCCCGTGTTGTTAACCGAGTGCTCTTGAACGACCCAGTGTCGTAATCTGGGATCCAGGGGTGATAGCTAACTTGGGAGTTGAGGCTAATCAATGGTAACCAGATAGTTTTTCGATACCTCAAAGGAGTCCAAGTTGTTGGAAAGGTTGGGGCTGTCACAGATGATATATCGAGCCATCTTATTTGCTTCCTCGGTAGAGGGGTTGCTGAATATGGGGGTTTTTTTTGGCGTTCTTGAGAGCGGAAGAAGAGCGGGGTGGGGGAAAGCGGGGGTCATAGTTTTGTTTCCGGAGGGCATGTTTTGGCCAAGGAGGGTATTGGAAAGGTATGCAGCCGGCCGGAGGGTATGGGAGAGGTTTTCTCATTTTGCTACGTCTATTGGAGTAGGAAGTCGGTTGAGATGCCACCGTCTAGTTTCACCACCAAAATGTCAGAACTAGACGGTTAGGTAAACGGGCCCTTAGTCATGGTCATTCACCCCGGTCTCGTGCTGCGCAGCGTTAAATAAACACGAACAACTTTCGTGTAGAAGCTATCACGGATTAAGTGCCCCGCAATGGCAACCCAGGCAACCCCGGTGGCGGGAACAAGAAAGAAAATACTAGCACAGGGTCAAAAAGGACGGAAAAAAAGATCAGCAAGATCGGGTGGGGTAGTTAGGAAATAGGTTGCAACAGTGGAAAAATTCTTGCCCTGGTGGACACCAGAAACCCCAACTGAGGGAGTAAGTATCTCTGTATGATACTTGACAATTTAGATGACATTTAGATGATGATAAAATTGCCAGTGTGGAGTTAAACTTATGCATTTATTTGAGTCTCTTAAAGAACTATTCCAAGACCTTGATTCCTTCTCCTTTAGTATTAATTTGGCCTTATATGATCAGTTTCTTAATAAGACCCATGGATAGAATACAGCAGTCACTACACTGCAACTTGTTCAAAATGTGAACGCCAGGGGCACAATCTATTCTATGTGGATAATACTGCGCAAGTGCGAGGGGGGTTGCGAGGCACGCTTGGTGAGGAGTAGAGCAGATTTGGTAGGAGTTCTGGTTCTTAATTATTCCAAAACAGGTGGGCGGTAGCAAGCATATTTATACAAAAGTGTGCGCCCATATGTATGAAAGAAATATAGGGAAAACTATGTAAGAAACA
>Ga0307509_10006190_pt1 | contig 16213 bp, 12 predicted proteins | sample 10_EM_MG_FD_202245 | JGI IMG/M metagenome (GOLD analysis project Ga0307509, IMG submission 202245) | Populus trichocarpa ectomycorrhiza microbial communities from riparian zone in the Pacific Northwest, United States - 10_EM | ecosystem: Host-associated > Plants > Roots > Unclassified | place... | reverse complement strand
ACCGTGCCGAGTTCGCGCCGCATCGGTTCTTCCACGGGGCCGACAATCGCGCGATGGACACGACACGAGCGCTCGGCGTGCTGATGCTCGACACCCGCTTCCCGCGGGTGCCGGGCGACATCGGCCATGCGGCCAGCCTGCCCTTCGCGACGCGCTACCGCGTCGTGCGTGGCGCCTCGCCGCAGCGCGTGGTGCGCGAGCGCGACCCGGCGCTGTTGCAGCCCTTCATCGCGGCAGGCCGGGCGCTGGTCGACGACGGCGTCGCGGCGATCACGACCAGCTGCGGCTTTCTGATCTTGTTCCAGCAGGCCTTGCAAGCGGCGCTGCCCGAGGTGCCGGTGTGGACCTCGAGCCTGCTGCTGCTGCCCGAGCTGCAGCGCCGTGCGCCGGCCGGTGTCGTGACGGTCGATGCCGCGTCGTTGAGCGCGGACCATCTGCGCGCCGCCGGCGCCGCGACCGACACACCGATCGAGGGCCTGGCGCCGGGTTGCGCGTTCCAGCGCAGCTTGCTGCAGGACGAGACGACGCTCGATGTCGAGGCCGCACGCGACGCCACCGTCGCTGCCGCGCTGCGTCTGGTCGAGCGCCGCCCCGAGATCGAGGCCATCGTGCTCGAATGCACCAACATGCCGCCGTACGCAGATGCGGTGCGCGCCGCCACCGGGCGCCGAGTGCACGACTTGATCAGCCTGCTCAGGGCACGTTTCCCGGCGGCGTCAGTCGCCGAGCGGCCGAACCCCGGCTGAAGTAGTCCAGCGCCGCAACACCAACGGCGCCGCGAGCGCAGCCGCAACAGCCGCCACGAACGCCACGGCCTTGGGTGCGTGCGGCAGCAGGCCGATCAGCACGATGAAGAACGCGACGAAGCCACTCTGCCCGCGCACGAAGCCGGCCAGCAGCCGAGCCGTGGCCTGCGGGCCGTGACGCGGCAGCGTGAAGCAGGGCAGCACGCTGCCGGTGATCGGCACGGCGAGCAGCGCACCGGCGATGGCGGCGGGTAGATGGTCCGCGCCCCATATCACGCTGGCGGCGATCGCGAGCGCCACCGCGATGCGCCACACGAGTTCGCTGCGCGGCACCGCGACCGGCGCGTCCGCTGCGGCGCCGGACGTGGGCAGTGCGAGTGTCGCGAGCGCGAGTGCGCCGACCGCGAGCGGGGCGACCGCGAGAGCGCCCCAGGCCAGCCGCGTGAGCAGCGACGCCGCCAGCAAGAACGCGGCGACTGCCAGCGCCAGGCACACCGGCCACTTGAAGCGCCGCGCGGCGTTGGCGAACACCACGATGTGCAGCAGCATCGCCGGCTCGCACACCAGTGTGGCGAGCGCGATGCCGCGCACGCGTTCGGCCGGCAGGTCGATCAACAGCATCGCGATGATCGGCCCGACGATCACCGGCAAGCCGGCGAGGGCGCCGCTCACCGCATGGCCGTAGCGCCGCGCCAGCAGCGAGGCGCCCCAGATCGACGCGGCGACGAGTGCGAGTTTCGCGACGAGCAGTGCCTCGGTTGGAATCATTCGGCGTATTGTGGAGAAGCGGTCGCGTCGGCTCAAACGCAAAGTTTCCTGTTCAGCTCATCGATTGATTCGATGGCTTCTTCAGTATCCTGCGCATCATGAACCTGCGCTTTGTCGAAGCCTTCTATTGGGTCGTGTCGCTGAAGAGCGTGTCGCGCGCGGCCGAGAAACTCTTCATCACCCAATCGGCGATGTCCAGCCGCATCGCGGCGCTCGAAGAAGAGCTCGGCGTGCTGCTGCTCGACCGGCGCGACAAGCAGTTCCGGCTCACCGTCGCCGGGCTGCGCTTCTTCAGCCACGCGCAGCGCCTGCTTGCGCTGCACCGCGAGATCAAGGCCGAGATGGGCGCCGGCGCCGCGCCGCGCGCGGTGTCGCTGCGCATCGGCGTGATCGAGTCGGTGCTGCACTCGTGGCTGATCGACTGGGTGCAGCACATGCGCCGCACGCATCCCGATTTCGAGCTCGAGCTCACGGTCGAAACCACGCCGGTGCTGGTCGACCAGATCCGGCGCGGCACGCTCGATCTCGCGTTCGCCGCGCTGCCGACCTCGGGCGAGAACCTGCGCAGCCGCGCGCTGCCGCCGATGCAGATGGTGTTCGTCGGCCACCGCGACCTGCACCGCAAGCGCCGCTACACGCTCGCCGACCTGGCCGCACTGGAGCTGCTGACCTTCCAGCGCGGCTCGCAGCCGCACGTGGCGCTGCTCGACCTGTTCCGCGGCGCGGGCCTGCAGCCCGTGCGCGTGCATGCGATCTCGTCGATCTCGGCGATGGTGCAGCTGGTCGAAGGCGGCATCGGCGTCGCGACCTTGCCGCTGGCGGCGGTGCAGCGCCTGAGCGAGCGGCTGCCGCTGAAACCGCTGAACTGCGAGGCCGCGCTGCCGCCGCTGCCGGTGCACGCGAGCTACCGCGACGACCCCACCTCGCTGGTGGCCGCGAGCGTTCTCGACGCGGTATTCGAGTTCATCGGCGTGCCGGCCAAGCATCGGAAAAATCGATGATCTGAGTGAAAAATTACTTGTTTGCACGGTGATCCGAGGCGCCGACACAATCCGACCCAGTCATCAAGCCTTCACATTTCAGGGGTCGTGTCGTGCAGTCTGCCTCCGCTTCGAATCCACTGGCCCAGGCCCGCGCCGCGATCCGCGCCGGCACCTGGGTGACCCACACCAGCGGCGTCGCCGACGACCACGTGCAGGGCAACGTCGTGATCCTGCCGCAGGCGCTGGCCGACGACTTTCTGCGCTATTGCCAGCGCAACCCGAAGCCCTGCCCGGTGCTGGCCGTCTCGGAGGTCGGCGTGCCGCTGCTGCCGCAGCTCGGCGCCGACATCGACATCCGCAGCGACGTGCCGCGCTACCGCGTCTGGCGCCACGGCGAGGTCGTCGACGAGCCGACCGACGTGACCCGATACTGGCGCGACGACCTCGTGACCTTCGTGATCGGCTGCTCGTTCTCGTTCGAGCAGGCGCTGCTCGAATCGGGGCTGGCGCTGCGCCATGTCAGCGAGGGCAGGAACGTCGCGATGTACCGCACCAACATCGCGACCGAAGCGGCGGGCCCGTTCCGCGGGCCGATGGTGGTGTCGATGCGGCCGCTGCGCGCCGCGGCCGCGATCCGCGCGATCCAGATCACCTCGCGCTTCCCGGACGTGCACGGTGCGCCGGTGCACATCGGCGATCCGACACTGATCGGTATCCAGGACATCACGAAGCCCGACTACGGCGACGCGGTCGACGTGCGGCCCGACGAACTGCCGGTGTTCTGGGCCTGCGGCGTGACGCCGCAAGCGGCGATCGTCGAGGCGCGCCCCGAGTTCTGCATCACCCACGCGCCCGGCGCGATGCTGATCACCGACCTGCTGAACCACCAGCTCGCCAGTTTCTGAAGCCTCAACCCCTCTCATCCACCAGGAGCGAAGAATGCAAGCAACGCAGCAGCGTAGAACCTTGATCCAGGCGCTGGGCGCCGCGATGTTGGGCATGGGCTTTGGCGCTCGTGCGCAGCCGGCCGCCGAAGTGAAGATCGGCGTGATCTATCCGCTGACCGGCCCCGGCGCGGCGGTCGGTGCCGAGCTGCGCAGCGCGCTCGAGCTGGCCGCGGACATCATCAACAATGGCGCGCCCGGCGTCAGCGAGCTGCCATTGTCGGCGGGCAAGGGCTTGCCGAACCTGAAGGGCGCGAAGATCAAGCTGGTGTTCGCGGATCATCAGGCGAACCCGCAGACCGGTGCGACCGAGGCCGAGCGCTTGATCACGCAAGAGAAGGTCGTCGCGCTCGTCGGCGCCTACAACAGCGCGGTGACCGCGACCGCGAGCCAGGTCGCCGAGCGCGCCGGCATCCCCTTCCTGAATCCCGAGTCGTCGTCGGCCTCGCTGACGGCGCGCGGCTTCAAGTGGTTCTTCCGCACCACGCCGCACGATGATTTGTTCGTGCACAACGCGTTCGAGTTTTTGCGCGAGCTCGAGGCGAAGAAGGGCATCAAGCCCGGCGTCGTCGTGTCGCTGAACGAGAACGGCCTGTGGGGCACCGAGACGACCAAACTGCAGACGAAGCTCGCGCCCGACTACAAGATGAATCTGGTCAAGCAGGTGCTGTACCCGGCCAAGACGACGCAGCTCACCTCCGAGGTGCAGACCCTGAAGGCGGCGAACCCGAACCTGGTGCTGCAGTCGTCGTACACGGCCGACGCGATCCTCTCGATGAAGACGTACAAGGAGCTCGGCTTCTCGCCCGACATGATCCTGGCCAACAACGCCGGCTTCACCGACACCGACTTCATCAAGACCCTGGGCAAGGACGCCGAGTACGTGATCACGCGCGAGGTCTGGGCGCTCGATCTGGCGAGCCGCAACCCGCTGATCAAGCAGGTCAACGACTTATTCAACAGCCGCTACAAGATCAACTTCACCGGCAACTCGTCGCGCACCTTCACCGGGCTGATGGTGATGGCCGATGCGATCAACCGCGCCGGCTCGACCGAGCCCGAGGCGATCCGCAAGGCGCTGGCCGCGACCGACCTGCCGGGCTCGAAACTCATCATGCCGTGGAAGGGCGTGAAGTTCGACGCCACTGGCCAGAACACGCTGGGCCAGGGCATCCTGGTGCAGATCGTCGACGGCAAGTACAACACCGTGTGGCCGTTCGCGATGGCCGCGCGCGAGGTGGTCTGGCCGATGCCGAAGTGGGATCAGCGCAAGTAAGCCGGGCTCGAGCATGACCGCCGAAATACTTCTGCAGACGCTCGCGTCCGGCGTCTTGATCGGGCTGATCTACGCGCTTGTCGCGATCGGCCTGACGATGATCTTCGGCGTGATGGACATCGTGAACTTCGCGCACGGCGAGTTCCTGATGCTGGGCATGTACAGCGCGTTCTGGCTGTTCGCGCTCTACGCGCTCGACCCGCTGCTGACACTGCCGTTGACGGTGCTGATGCTGTTCGCGTTCGGCGTGTTGCTGTACAAGCTCGTGATCAAGCGCATCGTCGCGGCGCCGATGCTGAGCCAGATCTTCACGACCTTCGGGCTGATGATCCTGATGCGCGGCGTCGCGCAGTTCCTGTGGAAGCCCGACTTCCGTTCGATCGAGAACTCGTGGGTCGCCGGCAGCGTCAAGCTCGCCGGCATCCAGCTCGGGCGGCCGCAGCTCGTGGCGGGCCTCGGTGCGGTCGTGATCACCGCGGTGATCCACGCCTTCCTGACGCGCACCCGGCTCGGCGCGGCGCTCGAGGCGACCGCCGCCGACAAGGAGGCCGCACAGCTGATGGGCATCGATTCGCACCGCATGTTCTCGCTCGCCTGGGGCATCGGTGCGGCTTGCGCCGGTGCGGCGGGCGTGCTGCTCGCGACCTTCTTCCCGATCTTCCCGGAGGTCGGCGCGAACTTCATCCTGATTGCGTTCGTGGTCGTGAACCTCGGCGGCTTCGGCAGCATCACCGGCGCGTTCTGGGCCGGCATCCTGGTCGGCGTGATCGAGGTGATGGGCGGCTTGCTGCTCGGGCCGCAGTACAAGACGGCGATCGTGCTGGTGCTGTTCCTCGCGGTGTTGATGTTCCGGCCGCAAGGCCTGATGGGGAAGGCATGAACGCACTGAAGGTCACCGCGGGTGTGGTGGTTGCCGCGGCGCTGCTGCCGTTCGCCACCAGCAACCCGACGCATCTGAACCTCGCGATTCTGGTGCTGATGGCCGCGCAGCTCGGTGTCGCGTGGAACCTGCTCGGCGGCTACGCCGGCCAGGTCTCGCTTGGCCACGCGGCGTTCTACGGCCTGGGTGCCTACACGTCGACGATGCTGCTGCTGAACTTCGGCATCAACCCGTGGCTGGGCACGCTGCTCGGTGGCGTGATCGCGGCGGGTTTGAGTTTTCTATTCGGCTGGTCGTGCTTCCGGCTCAAGGGCCACTACTTCGCAATGGCGACGATCGCGGTCGCCGAGCTGGTGCAGATCGTGTTCACGAACTGGGACTACGCCGGCAGCGCGGTCGGGCTGACGATCCCGATGACGCAACAAGGTTGGGGCGCGATGGTGTTCGCCGACAAGCCGCCGTACTGCTGGCTTGCGCTGGGGCTGCTGGTGCTGACGCTGGCTGCGACGCTCGCGGTCGAACGCAGCCATGTCGGCTTCTACCTGCGCGCGATCAAGGACGAGCCCGACGCGGCCCGCAGTATCGGCATCGACATCGCGCGCTACAAGCAGATCGCGCTGTCGCTGAGCGCGTTCTTCACTGCGCTGGGCGGCAGCCTGTATGCGCAGAAGGAGCTGTACATCGACCCGGCCTCGGTGCTCGGCACCGGGCTGTCGATCAAGATGGCGCTGGTGTCCATCCTCGGCGGCGTCGGCACGCTGTTCGGCCCGGTTGTCGGTGCGGTCGTGCTGACGGTGATCGAGGAACTCACACGCGTCGTGTTCGGTGGCAGCGGGCGCGGCACCGACACCATCATCTACGCCGGGTTGATCGTCGTGATCGCGGTGTTCTATCCGAACGGGTTGCTCGGCTGGTGGCGCGAGCGCCGTGCGCGCGGCAACGCTGAACGCGCCTCCTTGGCACAGGAGGCCGCAGGATGAGCCTGCTCGAACTGCACAGCGTCAGCAAGCGCTTCGGTGGGTTGCTCGCGAATCAAGAGGTCTCGTTCACGGTCGAGGCCGGCCACATCGTCGGCCTGATCGGGCCGAACGGCGCCGGCAAGACGACGGCGTTCAACTGCGTCGCCGGCTACTACACGCCGACCTCGGGGCGCATCGTTCTCGATGGCAAGACGATCTCCGGTCTATCGCCCGAGGCCTGCGCGCGTGCCGGTGTCGGCCGCACTTTTCAGGTCGCGCGCACCTTCACCAGCATGACGGCCTGCGAGAACGTGATGGCTGCGGCGCTGCTGCACGACCGTCGTATCAACGCGGCCCGTGCCACCGCGCTGCAGTGGCTCACCTTCGTCGGCCTCGGCCGATTCGCCGACAAGCCGGCCGGCAGCATGACGATCAGCGAGCAGCGCCGCCTCGCGGTCGCGCGCGCGCTGGCGATCGCGCCGAAGCTGCTGTTGATGGACGAGGTGATGGCCGGGCTCAACCCCTCCGAGGTGCACGAGATGGTCGCGGTCGTGGAGCGCATCCGCGACCAGGGCATCGCGTGCCTGATCGTCGAGCACGTGCTCGAGGGCATCATGCCGATCGCCGACAAGATCGTCGTGCTCGACCGCGGCGTGAAGATCGCCGACGGCACGCCGGCCGAGGTCTCGCGCGACCCGGCCGTGATCGCGGCCTATCTGGGGGACGTGTGATGGCAGCCGTTCTTCAGGCCCAGGCGCAAGCGCAAGACAAGCTGCTCGAGGTGAGCCAGCTGCGCGTCAGCTACAGCGGCGTGCTGGCGCTGTCGGACGTGAGCCTCGTCGTGCCGCGCGGCCGAATCGTCGCGCTGGTCGGCGGCAACGGCAACGGCAAGTCGACAACCTTGCGCGCGATCGCCGGGCTGAACGCGGTCGAGGCCGGCCACATCCGCTTCGACGGGGCCGATGTGCACACGCTGCCGGCGTTCAAACGTGTGCCGCTGGGCCTGTCGTTGGTGCCCGAAGGCCGGCGCCTGTTCCCGCGGCTTACGGTGCGGCGCAACCTCGAACTCGGTGCGTTCACGCGCATCGATGCGGCCGAAGTGGCGGCCAGCATCGACCGGATGTTTGACCTGTTTCCCATCCTGAAGGAGCGCGAAACGCAGCTCGCCGGCACGATGAGCGGCGGCGAGCAACAGATGCTCGCGATCGCGCGCGGCCTGATGGCACAACCGCGCCTGCTGATGCTGGACGAACCCTCGTGGGGCATCGCGCCGAAGTTCGTCACCAAGGTGCTCGACGTGATCCAGCGCGTCAACGAGACCGGCGTGACGGTGCTGCTGGTCGAACAGAACCTGCACAAGGCGCTGTCGATCGCGCACCACGGCTACGTGATCCAGACCGGGCGCATCGTGATGCAGGGCAGCGGCGCCGAGCTGGCGGCGAACGACGATGTGAAGAAGGCCTACCTCGGGCTCTGACCGCATGACCACCGCACTCGGACGTCGACAATTCACTGCGCTCGGTGTCGCTGCGCTGGCGCTGCCGGACGCACGCGCGAGCACCGCATGGCGGCTGGCGACCGGCTATCGCGGCGAGTCGTTTCACAGCATCAACCTCACGGCGATGGCCGCCGAGGTCGATGCCGCGACCCGCGGCGAGTTGCGCATCGCGATCCACCCGAACAACACGCTGGTGAAGCTGGCCGACATGCGTGCCGCGGTGCAGGACGGCAAGGTCGAGGCCGGCGAGACCATCATGAGCAGCCTGGTCGCCGACATGGCGATCGCCGGCGCCGACTCTGTGCCCTTCATCACCGCGTCGTACGCCGACGCGCGCCGCATGTGGCGCTGCCAGCGGCCGCTGATCGAACGTCACTTCGCGGCCCGCGGCCTGGTCGCGCTGTACGCGGTGCCGTGGCCGCCTCAAGGCCTGTACGCGACCAAGCCCGTCACCGACATCGCCGATCTCGCGGGCCGCCGCATGCGGACCTACAACCCGACCACCGCGCGCATCGCCACGCTGGTCGGCGCGACGCCGGTCGACGTGCCCATGGTCGAGGTCGGCAAGGCGCTGGCGGAGGGCCGCATCGACAGCATGATCACCTCGGCCGTCACCGGTGTCGAAAACCAGGTGTGGAGTCAGCTGCGCTACTACTACGAGATCAACGCCTGGTTCCCGAAGAACATCGTGTTCGCGAACGCCGCGGCGATGAGGGCGTTGTCGCCGTCGGCGCGCGACGCACTGCTGAAGGCCGCCGCCACGGCCGAGGCGCGCGGCTGGGCCGCGAGCGAATCGGCGGCGCGGGCCTCGGTGGACGAGCTGCGCCGCAACGGCATGAAGATCGAGCGCGTGCCGCGCGAGGTCAGTGTCGCGCTCAAGCGCTTCGGCGAGCGGCTCTCGCTCGAGTGGGTGCGCCAGGTCGGTGCCGAGGCCAACGACATCTTCATTCCTTACTTCACGCAGTCCTAGCGTTACGCTACGGCGCTTGCGTCGGCTCATCGAAGGCTTCTTCTCATGCAACAGATCCCCGTTCCCGACCGCTGGCAATTCTGGATCGACCGCGGCGGCACTTTCACCGACGTGGTCGGCAAGCGGCCCGCCGGCTCGCTTGTCACCCACAAGCTGCTGAGCGAGAACCCCGAGCAGTACCGCGATGCCGCGGTCGCCGGCATCCGCCATCTGTTGGGCTTGCGCGCCGATCAGCCGATCACACCCCAGCAGGTCGAGTGCGTGAAGATGGGCACGACGGTCGCGACCAATGCGCTGCTCGAGCGCAAGGGCGAGGGGACGCTGCTGGTCACGACGCGCGGCTTTCGCGATGCGCTGCGCATCGGCTACCAGGAACGGCCGCGCATCTTCGACCGCCACATCGTGCTGCCGGAGCTGCTGTATTCGCGCGTCATCGAGGCGCAGGAGCGCGTCGGCGCCGATGGCTCGGTGGTGCAGCCGCTCGATGAAGGCCATCTGCGCGAACGGCTCTGGGCCGCGTTCGATGCCGGCCTGCGCAGCGTCGCGATCGTGTTCATGCACGGCTACCGCTACAGCGCGCACGAGCTCGCAGCCGAGCGCATCGCACGCGAAGTCGGCTTCACGCAGATCAGTGTGTCGCACAAGGTCAGCCCGCTGATGAAGCTGGTCGGGCGCGGCGACACGACCGTCGTCGATGCCTACCTGTCGCCCATCCTGCGCCGCTACGTCGAGCAGGTCGCGGGCGAGATGCCGGGCGTGAAGATCTTCTTCATGCAGTCCAGCGGCGGCCTGACCGACGCGCATGCGTTCCAGGGCAAGGACGCGATCCTGTCCGGCCCGGCCGGCGGCATCGTCGGCATGGTGCGCACGGCGCAGCTCGCGAAGAACGACCTCGGTGATGCGACACCGGATGCGCAGCGAGGCGAGCATGCGAGCGTTCGCGTCATCGGCTTCGACATGGGCGGCACGTCCACCGACGTGAGCCACTTCGCCGGCGAGTTCGAGCGCGCGTTCGAGACGCAGGTGGCCGGCGTGCGCATGCGTGCGCCGATGATGAGCATCCACACGGTCGCGGCCGGCGGCGGCTCGATCCTGTCCTTCGACGGCTCGCGCTTTCGCGCCGGGCCGCAGAGCGCGGGTGCGAACCCGGGGCCGGCTTGCTACCGCCGCGGCGGTCCGCTCGCGGTGACGGACGCGAACGTGATGGTCGGCAAGATCCAGCCAGCGCATTTCCCGACGGTGTTCGGGCCGCAGGCCAACGAGCGGCTCGATGCGCAGGTCGTGACGACCAAGTTCAGCGCGATGGCGGCCGAGATCGAGGCCGCGACCGGGGTGAAGCGCGCGCCCGAAGAGGTCGCCGAAGGCTTCATCGACATCGCGGTCGGCGCGATGGCGAATGCGATCAAGAAGATCTCGGTCGCGCGCGGCTATGACGTGACGCGCTACACGCTGCAATGCTTCGGCGGCGCCGGCGGCCAGCACGCCTGCCGCGTCGCCGATGCGCTGGGCATGGACCGCGTGTTCGCGCACCCGCTCGGCGGCGTGTTGTCGGCGTATGGCATGGGCCTCGCGGACCAGAACGTGATGCGCGAGGCCGCGATCGAGTTGCCGCTGGTGTCGGCGCTCGATGCGGTCACGCAGCGCGTCGACGAGCTCGCTGCTGAAGCCACCGACGAACTCGCGCGCCAGGGCGTCAGCGGCGGGCGCGTGCATGTGCACCGGCGCGTGCACGTGCGCTACGAAGGCACCGACTCGGCGCTGGTCGTGCCCTTCGGCGACGTCGCACAGGTGCAGGCCGCGTTCGAGGCCGCGTACCGGCAGCGCTTTGCGTTCCTGATGGCGGAGCGTCGCTTGATCGTCGAGGCGGTGTCGGTCGAGGCCGTCGCCGAGGGCGATGCACCGGCCGAACCGGTGCATGCGTTGACGGGCGCGGGATCGACGGCGCCGGTGGCCGAGACGGTGCGGCTGTTCAGCGGCGGCGAGTGGTGGAACGCCGCGCTCGTCGTGCGCGATCAAACGAAACCGGGTCACGTGATCCCCGGCCCGGCCATCATCGCCGAGAAGAACGCGACCACCGTCGTCGAACCCGGCTGGCAGGCGCGCGTGACCGCGCTCGACCACCTCGTGCTCGACCGCGTGCAGCCGCGCAAGAAGCAGAGCGCGATCGGCACGAGCGTCGACCCGGTGATGCTCGAGGTCTTCAACAACCTCTTCATGAACATCGCCGAGCAGATGGGGCTGCAGCTGCAGAACACCGCGTACTCGGTCAACATCAAGGAGCGGCTCGACTTCTCGTGCGCGCTGTTCGACGCCACCGGCAACCTGATCGCGAACGCGCCGCACATGCCCGTGCACCTGGGCTCGATGAGCGAGTCGATCAAGACCGTGGTCGCGCGCAACGCCGGCACGATGCGCCCCGGCGACGTGTACGCGCTGAACGACCCGTACCACGGCGGCACCCACCTGCCCGACGTCACGGTCGTGACGCCGGTGTGGAACGACTCGAACGAGACCGTGCTGTTCTACGTGGGCTCGCGTGGCCACCACGCCGACATCGGCGGTGTGACGCCGGGCTCGATGCCGCCGTTCTCGACGCGCATCGAGGAAGAAGGCGTGCAGATCGACAACGTCAAGCTCGTCGACGGCGGGCGCTTGCTCGAGGCCGAGATGCTTGCGCTGCTGAAGAGTGGTGAACACCCGTCGCGCAACCCGGCGCAGAACATCGCCGACTTGAAGGCGCAGATCGCCGCGAACGAGAAGGGCGTGCAGGAGCTGCGCAAGATGGTCGATCAATTCGGCCTGACCGTGGTGCAGGCCTACATGGGCCATGTGCAGGACAACGCTGAAGAATCAGTGCGCCGCGTCATCACGCAGCTGAAAGATGGCGCGTTCACACTGCCGCTGGACAACGGCGCACAGATTCAGGTCGCGATCCGCGTCGACGCGGCCGCGCGCAGTGCCGAGATCGATTTCAGCGGAACCTCGGCGCAGCTGACGAACAACTTCAACGCGCCGACCGCGGTCTGCATGGCCGCGGTGCTGTACGTGTTCCGCACGCTGGTCGACCACGACATCCCGCTCAACGCCGGTTGCCTGAAGCCGCTCAAGGTCATCATCCCCGACGGCTCGATGCTGAACCCGCACCCGCCGGCCTCGGTGGTCGCGGGCAACGTCGAAACCTCGACCTGCATCACGAACGCGCTCTACGGCGCGCTCGGCGCGATGGCTGCGGGTCAATGCACGATGAACAACTTCACCTTCGGCAACGACCGCCACCAGTACTACGAGACGATCTCGGGCGGCAGCGGTGCAGGCCCGGGCTTCGACGGCACGAGCGTGGTGCAGACCCACATGACGAACTCGCGGCTGACCGACCCCGAGGTGCTCGAGTTCCGCTTCCCGGTGCGGCTCGAGAGCTACGAGATTCGCAAGGGCTCGGGTGGAGCCGGGCAATACAAGGGCGGTGACGGCGGCGTGCGGCGCGTGCGTTTTCTCGAGGCGATGACGGCGAGCATCCTGTCGAACGGGCGCGTGCACGGCGCGTTCGGCATGGCCGGCGGTGCGGCCGGCCAGCCGGGCATCAATCGGGTCGAGCGTGCCGATGGCCGCACCGAGATGCTCGGCCACATCGGCTCGGTCGAGATGGCGCCGGGCGATGTGTTCGTGGTCGAGACGCCGGGCGGCGGGGGGTTTGGTGCGGAGTAGGGCGAACAGGCCCTGATCCGAACTGTCAGCTTTTTGGCACGGCCCGCGCCTGTTCGAAACAGGCCACGCGGCCTGGTGTGGAAGCCCGCTTACGATTGTTGACTTGACAGCAACAAGAGGGGTGGGCTGCATGAGTTGGGTGAACGCAAAGCTGGCGGCGAGCGGCTTTGCCCTGTGGCTGGCCGCCTGGGTCTTGTGCTGTTGCTTCTGCGTGGCTGCACAGGCCGCGCCTGTGGCCTTGCCGGGCCAGTGGACCCACGTTGACGATGGCGTCCCGCGCGCCGTCGATCGTATTTCCGCCACGGGCGGGCGCTTCCGTCGCGAGAGCGAAATGCAGCTGACTGGCAGCGGCGTGCACGTCATCGATTTCAAGAACTCCAGCGTCATCGGCAGGTTCGAGCATCGCGTGTTTGATGCCGGCGGTGTGCAGGTGGCCGTTGCGGTCGGCGGCATCCAGAGCGACGAGATCAATCCGTTCTTTCTGCGGCATGGGCGCGAGCTGAACCTGCCGCCCGGGCGCTACCAAGTGGTGACCGAACTCGAGTCGCCGTTCTTTCTGGCGCAGCCCGAGCCGTATGTCGAGGACCTGGGCGGCTACCGGCAGTCGATCCGGGCGGGCAATGCGCTGCTGTTGATCTGCCTGGGGATCTTCATCGGGTTGGGCCTGTACTACCTGAGCCTGGGGTTCATCCGCCGCCAGCGCGTCCACACCCTGTACGCGCTGTTCATCCTGGGCAACCTGCTCTACAACTCGACGGCGCTGTTGGCCACGCACGACCTGGTGGCGGCGGGCTGGTTCTACCTCATCAGCGTCCCGATCCTGCTGTCGAACCTCGCGTATGTGGCGTTCGTTGTCGAGCTGCTCGGCATCCGCCCGGACAACGCGCCCAGCCTGCATCGAATCAGCCGCGTCGTGAAGGCCGCGCTCATCGCGTTCATTGCGCTTGCCGCGCTGCGCCCGCACTGGTCACTCGAACTGGACCGCATCGGCGTGGCGCTGTTCCTGCTGTTCGGAATGGCGGCGGGTGTGGTTCAGGCGTGGCGGGGCAGTACGCTTGCGCGCCTGTACCTGCTGGCCAATGTCGGCTTCTTTGTTTCGGGAATCTCTGCGATCTCGTTGCTCGACCTGAAGGGCGTGTACTCGATCTACATCGAACACATCGGCCTGGCATCGGTGACCATCGAGGTGCTGCTGCTGGCGCTGGTTCTGTCGTACCAGTTCGGCCTGCTGCAACAGGAGAAGGAAAGCGCGCTCCTGCGTGCCGAGAACAATCTTCGCCTGGCTTGTACCGATGTGCTGACCGGCCTGCCCAACCGCTATGCGCTCGAGCTCGCACTGACGAGCTTGCCGCACGAAGGCGGCCTGACCTTCATCGACCTCGACGGGCTCAAGCGCTACAACGACACCTTCGGCCACGCCAGCGGTGATCAACTGTTGCGCGACTTCGGCGCCAGCTTCGCCGAGCGACTCGGCACACGCGCCACGCTGCACCGCTTAGGCGGTGACGAATTCGCAGCGGTCAGCCACGACGGTTCTGTCGAATGGGTCGAGCGCCAGCTGACCGAGACCGTGGCTGCGCTGCGCCTGGCGGGCTACGCGGCCAGCGGCGCGAGCTGCGGCTCGGTGCGGGCCTTCGAATGTGCCCACCGCGACCAGCTCAAGCCTCTCGCAGACGCGCGCATGTATGAGAACAAGCGACGCCGAAGCGTGCGCGACCAGCCCGCACGGCTCGACCCCGACCCGGTTTGACTCACGCGGCCGGTGCGAACTCGGCCGTGACCGTGTCGAGCACCTCGCGCGGCACCAGCCCTTGGTACTGGCGCTCGAGCTCGAGAAACATCGAGTGCGTCGCATCGCCGACCTGCAGGCGCGAGTCGGTGTTGAACATCGATGGCTTGCCGCCGCTGGTTCCGTAGAACGGGTCCTTCTGGCGGTTGACCACGGCGACCGACATCTTCGACCGCAGCGTGGCCAGATCGCGATTCGACCAGTTGCTGACGAGCTTCTCAAGCTGTTCGAGCGCGGTGCCCAAAACCTCTTCGGGGATTTCGATCAAGGCACGCAACCCATCCGTTGCGAGCGCGCGCTCGAAGTAAACGAGGTGACGCATGACGCGACGCGTCCCCGGGTGCACGTCGAGCAGCTTCTTGAGCTCGGCCCGCATCTGGTTCAGCTCGATCTCTGCCGGGCTGGGCGGTGCCTGCGGTTTGGTCGCTGCCGGCGCGGCGCTCGCCTTCGAGGCGAGCTTGATGTTCAGGTTCTTGCCGTCGCGCTCGAGCCGGAGTTCGCGCGCGAACAAGTCACCGACGAACCGAAGCGGCGCGCGCAGCGCACGCACGAGCGGGCTGCCTTTCGCCTCTGCACGCGCCGTGGTCTTCTTGGCCTTCGCACCCGGTGCGGCCTTGGCGTCGCCCTTGGCTCGGGCCGCGGATGGCGTCTTGGGCTTGGCTGCTGGCGTCGGTGATGCGCCGGACTGAACCGGTCTGTGTGCCTTTTTCATGCTGAGTCCACAAACGGGTTGGCCTGGCGCGGCGATCTGGCCATGCCAGCGCTTGCAATTGGATACGGCAGCCAGTGTCGCCCGAAGCGAGCGGTATTCCGTCGCCTGCTGCCGTCACGAATCGCCGGACGGCGTGAGATTCGCACGCGTCGGGAATCAGGCCGCGGTGTCGAGCCGGTTTGGCGCCGCCACCTGGACGTTGTTGCGACCGGCCCCTTTGGCCTGGTAGAGCATCTCGTCCGCCTGCTTGGTGAGCAGGTCGGCGCTCACGGCGCCGCCCTGGTAGAACGCCACGCCGATGCTGGTGGTGACGCCGATCGTCTGCTGATCGATGTTGAACGGCGCGACCATGGCCTGGACGATCTTGGCCGCGACCATGGTCGCCACCTCGGGCCTGGGCAGGTTCTCCATGATCACCGTGAACTCGTCGCCGCCCAGGCGTGCGACGGTGTCGGTGGAGCGCAGGGTCTGCAACAGGCGGCCCGCAAAGGCTTGCAGCAGCAGGTCGCCTGCGTTGTGGCCGAAGCCGTCGTTGATCTGCTTGAAGCGGTCGATGTCGAGGTACATCAGCGCCATCAGCGTGCCGGTGGCGTGGCTGTGGCTCATCGCATCAGTGAGCCGCAGTTCGAACCCGGCGCGGTTGACCAGGCCGGTGAGCACGTCGACGCGGGCCAGGTTCACCAGGCGCTTTTCTTCGAGCTTCTGGCGCGTGATGTCGGTGATCACGGCATGGAAGCCGACCACGGTTGCGCCGTCCATCGCGAACTGCGGAATGTAGTGGGCCTCGTAGCAGACATAGCTGTCGCTGTGGGTCATCTCGCTCTGGAACGTGACGGCCTTGCCGCCCAGTGCCCCGCGGATGTGCGGCTCGACCGACTGGTAGGCCGCGTCGCCCAGCAGCTCGCGCACCGTGTGCCCCTGGATCTCGCCGCGCGAGCGGCCGAAGCCGCGCTCGTACGCGAGGTTGTTGAACCGATAGCGCT
>Ga0307509_10006189_pt1 | contig 16213 bp, 25 predicted proteins | sample 10_EM_MG_FD_202245 | JGI IMG/M metagenome (GOLD analysis project Ga0307509, IMG submission 202245) | Populus trichocarpa ectomycorrhiza microbial communities from riparian zone in the Pacific Northwest, United States - 10_EM | ecosystem: Host-associated > Plants > Roots > Unclassified | place... | reverse complement strand
CATTTCTCATCCGGAACCCCACCAACATCACCTCCGCTTCTCCCACACTCCGGGATTCCCCCAGTCCTCTCGCGTATTCGGCAGACTTTTTCCCGTCATTACTTCCCCCGCCCTCATCCCTCCCAACATGTTCAGCCCTTCTTCCTCCACCCTCTGATCCCAGCCCGTCTTCTCCCATATCCGGCGGACATCCCTCCCCTCTTGCCCTTTCATGTGGCTCCCTCCTCAGCTCTCCACATCCTTTCTCATCTACTCCATGCCTCTTGCCGCCTCCCCGGCCTCTTACAGTCCGCTCGCGGGCTCCCACCATCTTCCCCGGCATCTAACAGCCCCCCAGACTCATTCCCGTGCCTGTCACCTACAGCTGCCCGCTAGACGACTTATCCAAGCCTGCGCAGTTTATAACCATCTGCGCGACACATTGCCATGCCTTCCAAACCTACAATTACCGGCTAGATGCCTGAGTCATACTTGTGCGGCTTATAACCATCCGCGCAATTCATTCTCATGCCATTCCTGCCCACCGACTCGCACACTACTTTTGTTTGACCATTCCAGACCCTTTTCGCACGCGTAATTTCATTTAATTTAAATACATATATATACACAATCAGCGAGTGGTGATAAAACCATTCTCCCTATCCTCACGATCGGTTTCTTCAACATGCGATTCCGCCTCCCCAGGGTCTTGGAACTGCGCTACACAAACAAGTGCTCCCGGATTGGGCCCATGTTCTCGCCGCGGCTTCTGCCGACCATGTTCTCCTCCTGTATCCACCAGGCCACCAGCAGCCTCCAATTCATCCAGCTCCGTATCACTACCAAACTCCCGCCTCAATGCGTCCTCATCATTATCATATCCCGCCGTCCTCGCAAACCGCTTTCACCGCTCCTTCGCGATTGTGGCCTCCAATGTCATCCTTATCCGCTGGATTATTTGACCATGCCAAACGCTTCCCGTTTTGCCCCAGGATCGCGTCTGACGTTCCTGCAGTGCTATCTATCCATTAGCTAACGTTTCACCCAACTCGAGTACTTGCTATTTTCAAAGGTTTCCGGATGCCCGGGCAGTCAGGGGATCCGGACACTTTCGAAACCTGCGAGTACACATTGTGTTTCTTACCCCCAGAAGTGGCACTTGTTAAAGCCACATTATCGATACAGATGCCAGTCCGCCAACATCGCAGTAAACCATCCAATATGGCGGCTGTCAGACAGATAAACAGGCCATTGATCTTATCCAGTAAACCCTCATCCGTCATGCCTTTCCTTTTCAGGCCAGAGTAATATTGAGCAAATATCACATGCAGAATCTGGGCTGCTAGGAATCTAAGAGAAATTGGCTGTCCGCCGGATTAGATCGATTTAGTCTTACTCCGATGAGAAACAATCCCGACAAATGTCAAAAAGATACCTCCTAGCTGCCCGGCAGGCAAATGAACCTATCCTCCCCTAGTAGGTATTCCACTCTTCGTGCACAGGCTGTAGGATCCTCAATATTGAGCTTATAGAGTTCTGTTATAGCGTTCGTTGCTGTATGCAGATACTGAGATCTGCATCTACTGTGCTTTGCCTGGATCTGCAAATCAGTGACCAGCGGCCACTTCATTTAGTCTAGGATGGGATGTTGGTTATCGATTAAGGGTAACGTACTTGGGCATTTGAGGGTGGGGTAGCCTCAGCGACGTCGGGAAAGCCTAATTTGGTCCAGGCATCGCTCCAAGATGTGCGGACTTCCTCGGTCAGGGGGATTGGGTCCAGAAACGGATTGACCAAGATCTTCCAGTCTCATCTCAAGTCATGAGATCTGGCCAGAGTGGTACGCTCAAGCACGTTTGCCATATTTCGCCTACTGCTGGCTTGCTGTTCTCCGCTGTCCAATTCCTGCAATGTTGGATCTGGGTGACTTGGGGTTATCACCGGCATCGCAAGTGGATTGAAGTCTGTGGGCGAAGGGGAGGGAATGGCAGATGTACAACCATTTGGGCTAACTCGTACTTGAGCAGACATTCTCCGTCCGGGGTAACTAATCCTCCTGCTGTAATTCTGGGTATTCCCAGGGGTGATTGTCAGTATCGAGCGCTGCGAGCTAAGGAACTCACGCCCAATTGGTCTTTGCGCTCCCCAGGCCGATGGATGATCCATATCGTCCCCATGCTGGCCTAACTCGTTCTCCTCACTCTCCTCACTCTCCTCACTCTGGCCATCATTACCCTCATATTCCCCATCATTAGAGTCTAGACTCTCATCCGCTGACTCTAAGACCTGCTGCCGGTTGTACAGGACAGGCTCTGGCACCTGAAGTCATAAAAAAGCTGGCTCCCGCAGGGCATCCCTCTTCCTACCTACAGCGGACCCTGCCATAACAGACTCAACATGGGGTGATGTTATTATAGTTAATCCGCCCCTGGACCCAGATCCCCCGAAACGCCCGCAAAGGACCGCCCTTTGCCTTTGCATTTCCTGCCTCGATGAATGCGCTCGGTCCGCCATAAGCTGCCACTGTTGTTGTAACATAGTATGCAGTTGAATAGTGATAGAAGAGAATTGCAGTGTATGACGTTGAGGTGCAGGTGGTGTTAGGAAGCCTCTAATGGTAGGTAGCTAAGGGCACGATATGGGGTATGAACTTGGAAGATCGAAATGGTTGGCCCAGCTTCTTTGAGAACTAAGGACATTCACAGTTCATCACTCGCTTTCATGTCCACTGGCGTCAGCACACACCGTGCATCACAATTGCAGCTTGATACCTGGTATAGGAATTTGCACCCAAAGACTTGGCCGCGCTGCGATTTCACAGGGGCAATACGAGTGTTGAGTACTTGGGGTTCCTGAACCAGATGAAAAAAGGTTTATCAGAATGTACGGACGAATCTAGTTTCAGTAGGTCTGCCAAGCGGACAGAAATAAATGCCGGTAAGGCTAGGGCTCGGACCCAGACCCTAATGGCAGAAAGTGAAAGCTGCCACTAAGGCTGAACGGATGGGATATAAGATGAAAAGCTAAGATAGGAATAGTAATAAGAGGGGCAACCCCGTACGAAAAACAGCTTGAGAAGAACAAGAATGATCGGGACAAGTCCAAAGAGCAAAACCGCTAAAGCCAGCAGAGAAAACATACACTAAACGAAAAACAGCTGGAAAAGAGCGACAATGATCGGCGAAGATTCCGAGAGCAGGTCCCACGAGCCGACCCGATAAACGCAGAACAGCTCATCGCAAACAAGAATGGTCTGCGAAACTCTAAGAGGGACCCGATAGAGCAACAAAGTGTCCGTAGACTACATTGAGTTGGGCAACCCAGAACGGCAACAGCCGGGCCAATCCAAACAAGAAATGTGTGGGAAAAAAGTATAAGGATAATTCGCAAAACTCTAAGAGTTGAAATCAAATGAAAAATATCCAAAGGAAACACCTGCAGGATCTGTGGACAGTTGCAGGTCTAAATTAAGTATACTGATCAGGGCAAGCAGCCCAGACGTAGCAGGCTAATCGAAAACAGAAATAGTCAGGAAACAGCGAGAATAACACGAACTCTAGAAACAAAAATAAAAACACCAAAAGGAAAGGTCGAAGGGTCCATCATGGCCTAGTGCTTGTAAATTGCTTGAAATAGACCTGCACCCTCAGGTAGCTAGACATTAGCCACATTGGTCGAGGGAGGAGCGCTTTGTTCGCGGAGCTAGTAAGCCAGGACAGAAACGGACTTGAGCGCACTCCCAATCCCCGTGTCTGCCGGAAGTGCTGCAGACCTTGCCAACAGAATGGATGAAAAACCTTGTAGTCGTAACCGGAACTTACCTGGTGTAAAGTAGGCACTCGCGTCAGTTGTGGAGTCAGCGGGTGGCCTTAATTCTCGTCTGACTTCTTCAGCTGTCGGAATATTCGCACACACATCGCCGGTATGCAGAACCTCGGAGGGGGAATGGCTTCTGCCGGGCGTATCCACTTGTGTCGCCAATGTGTTGACAAGCTGCTCGGCCTCTGAGGCCAGCATCAAAAGATTCGCGGCTGACCTTCTCACTTCTGCCTGCTCAGAGGCTGCAGACGCATGATGATGGTGAGCCGGATTGGGAGTAAACGGAGACGGACTGTTTGTCGGACAAGTCCTGTCAGCCAGTTGCCAACTCAGATTATGCTCCCCATTTCGTGCTCCGGCTCAACCTCACTGCCAGCATCGATTGCCCCCACTTGGTGGGCCACCTTCCACTAAGGTTCCAGACTTCCATCTGAACCGTATGGCTCATCGGCCTCTTGCATGACCGCAAGGTTGCGTTTACCACTCTAATTGGCTGGCGTCCGGGATGCTTTATTTAGGTCAGTCTCCCAGTCTCCTTGTCTACTAGACCTCCAAACACGAGTGCCAAGTTAGCACAAGGGACAGAGGTTTGAGTACAAGCAGACTCTGGCTCTGATTCGCCAATGTCTGCCCAATTGATGCGGTGTGTTTGCCCAGTCTTTTTTGTGGTATTACCACTCCTGGTGGTTGTTGTTGAGGTGGTTTGCTTTGCGGCCGCAGTGGATGACTCTGGCTGGTGGCCATCTGAGGTCTGTCCATCATTGCTACTGGTGGACCCATCATCCGAGGCATCTGGACGGGAGCCCCACTTATCACGTGGAGCAAACCTGATCTCACCGGGAGGAGGAGTGCTATCCTCTGTATCATTCCTTCGATGGCAACAGAAGAGCAGATCCATTGGTTCTCTTGGCGGATTCAAAGACCACCATATGCGGACAAGTCGGCTATTTGTAATTCAGATCATTTCAGCAAGCGGCAGCGGCTCCTCTGGCTTGTCCTGCAGCAGACGTGTACCCTGTCTCGTCACGCCAATAAGCATATGAAATCCAACACCCGGTGCCATGGTTTTGTCTATCCCCGCCAGCAGGTTCGGAAAGGTGGGTTCAGTTAGCTCCCTCCAGTAAACATGTCCACGACTTTGCCACTGGATCTTGTCCATCCCGACAGGAAGTGGGCTGCTTTGTCGGACTATGGATGGCTCATCTCTCCAAAGACAGACAGACAGTAGACCGGCAAAGCCTGCAGGAGCTGTATTAGCATATATGGTACATCTTTATTACGGACGCTTGGGGATAACTTAGGATCATTTCTGGCGTGGGTGGGGTCCGAAACCGGAACAGCGGCAACGGGTACTCTCAACATGTCTCTTAAGATACCCTGATGTTTGTTTGCTATGTCCTTTAGCAAAAGGTCGAGGCATTCGGTAAAACCTTCGCCACAGGGGTTATTAGCCTGCCAGAGTCCCGACCTCTGGCTACCAGGCCGGAGGGTAAGAGCATGTCCCTGGATGGCCGCCCATTGTCCGGCAGTACTCTGCTTCCACCCTGGGATCCTGTCTTGCTCCATCTTACGTTTCATAGCATTTTGCCAGGCTTTATACTCCGGACTATAGGTTCGTGAGTGGGGGAAGCCGCAAATGTGCCTACACCAGGTAATATCGCCGTCGTTTTTAAAGGACGGCGATTTTTTGAAAGTGAGACCACCCTTTGAGGCTGCCATTGTAATAGTGATCCGGGTGGAGGGTGGTTGATGGATCAGAAAGGGGCTGCTTTTTGGGGGGGTTTAAATAGTCCCTCAGCGGATGGAGGATGGTCCCTAGTAGATGCTGGTACTTTTGAGGATGAAGGATGGTGGAAGATCGGAAAATAATAGAGCGGGCCTGGCAGACGGTAAAGGGAGTTCTGTGGATGGTAATGGCTGTGAAAAGGATATTGACTAGGGAAAAGCAGATAGGTAATCTGAAATGAGCTGAGGATACACTGGTGATACTACGGACGAATGAGAGGTTGTGCTGAGCTTTGTGGTTCCTGTTAGGATGGGCTGGCGGATCGAGAATGTGATTGTGATTGGGGAAAGGATTATAGAGAGAAGATGGAAGTGGGGGAAGAGAGAGCTTATATGGGCCGCACGAGGACGGTTTTAGTGGGGTTCGCAGGATTGTACCCTGTACAAACTTGAATATCTTGAAATATCACGTGACCCACCTACAATGACAATAGGTTTCGGATAAGGTTTTAAGCCGCAACGGAGCCACATGGGAGCCGCGACCCATGAGCCAAGGCCCTCCCATACTCTCAACAAAGAACAGGTTTCACAAGTTAAACTGTGAATAACGGGTGGCAGCTTGCATGTCTGGACCCCTTTGTCATCGGCCTAAACAAACTTGAAATTTTCGCGATTTACCCCTTGAAAGAAACCTACCCTTCACTTTGAAAGACTGTGTCCGCTGCAGCCGCTCAGCCCATTCGCTTACGCATCCACCAGACTACTTGAAAGAGAAACACCACACATGATGAGCCAAAGACAACAAAGTGTCCTTATTGCAGGCGACGTAATCAACAAGCCGCTGCATACGAAAACACCTTCAGACAATCCATCTTGATATCGTTCTTTCCCTCAGCGCGATTGCGGACGCGGCTTCAATGAGACCTACTTTTGTTCTTAATAAACATGAAAACCTGACCGACTCAGACTACGAATCTGATTGCAGGTTCGAGATCCCAGATTTCCATATAGCAAGTGGTGAGATAGATGATATGCAGAACGATTCAGACACTGAAGATGTTCTCCACCCACCAGTCCACGTGCACACTTCGGGTCAAGAAAGTATTCCCAGTGCCAGCAGACCACTCGGCAAAGTTGCTGGCTATACAGAGCTCAACAAAGCCATGACTGATGACCCTTGGAGCCCTTTCGCATCTGAAAACGACTTTAATTTGGTGAGCTGGTTTGTCCAGAGCAAGGCAGCCAAGGGGCAGATCGACGCGTACTTTGCGGAAGGTTTAGGGGGTATGGATAGCAGATCATTCCGGTCCGCCTATACCTTGCGACAACACCTCGACATACTGGACCCATTTTGTGAATACTTGGTGTGGGCAGAAGCCAGTATTGATGATGGTCGACATGCAACAACTTTCTATTATCAAAATATTATTGACTGTGTCCGCTACCTGATGCATCCGGTCGCGTATAGCTCAGATATGGTTTACGCACCTATTCGAGAATATGATTGAAGTGGGGAGCGATTATATTCAGAGATGCATACGGCAGACTGGTGGTGGGATATGCAGGAATGAGATAGGTCCTGACAAGTTCTTGGAGTGGTGTTTCCAGTGCTAACAGCCGATTCTGTTCCTTGGTAGAAAGCTTTGCCCGCCGGGCCCGCAGTGGTGCCCATTATGAGATTGTCTAACCAGACGCACCTTACCAATTTCTCCAGAGATAAGAAAGCCTGGCCAGTATGCATGACAATCAGCAATATCCTTTTGAGGACAAGAAGCAGCCCTGTCAAGATGCCAATCCTGCTTCTGGCATTGCTTCCTGTACCGCCAAAGTTGACTGGCGAATCAGCCAGTGCCAATGAAGCCCAGCGGCAGACCAACGCAGATGTCCTGCGGGCTGTCTGCGATCTTGTCCTGACACCATTACAGCAGGTTGCCCGAGAAGGAACAGTAATGGATTGTGCAGACGGCAAAAACATGCCTTTGTTTTCCGATTGTGTTGGCCTGGATCGCGGATCATGCTGAGCATGCAGCCTTGCAAGGGATAGGCAGCAAGTCATGCCCAAAGTGTGAGGTTCAGTGTGAAGAGCTCGGTGGGGATCCGTAGCGGATGTATGGAACCTGCGACTAGATGCTATATAGAGAGAAAGCCTTGAGGCATGAGCCGGCAGAAGCGGCCGTCATTGCAGAATACTTTCAGCGGTTGGGCATGACAATAGGAAACAATGTATTCACCGGGCTCGACCGAGTAAGCCCCGCGGACCTACACAAGCTGGACCTCTTGCACAAAATCTACCTTGGCTTATTCAAACATATGATGGAATGTGTGGAGGGATTCCTGAAAAAGCATAAACGGCAGCAGGCGTTCGACGATGCTAGGAAAGAAATTCTTCCTTACCCCGGATTCAACCTACTGAAAAAGGCCTATCGAGAAATCACACAATGGCAAGAAAAGGAGATGCGCAATCTCAGCTGTTGTATTTAAGCCGTATTGGCGTCCGCATTGCGAAATCCCGACAGTTCTCACTATCAGGATTTCAAGAGCGCTTTGAAGTGTGCTAGCGTACTGGTGGACTTCACTCTCATGGCTTAATATCGCAGTCATACCCCAGACACACTTTCCTACATGGAAAACTACCTGCAGACATTGCACCGGACAAAGGACATTTTTCTTGAGTTCCGTACCTTGAAGGCTACCAGCACTCAAGCAAATCGCCAGGATTAGGAGCTAAGGGAACTAATAACAGATCAGCGTGCCAAAGAAGTCCGCCATAGAACCATCACTAATCGCCATCGGCTAGCAGATCAAGAGAGGGTTGAAACGTCTGATTGGGGGAGAGGTTTGATACGGCGTGAGAACCACTTCAACTTTATCAAGATGCGCTACCTGACTCAGTGTGCCTCCTACGTACTGCGTTTTGGATGCAGATCAAGGTATTCGACCGAGATTGGTGAACTAGCACATAAGGATCAGATTAAAGATGGCTAGCACAAGTCAAACAAGAATGAAGCCGCCCGACAGATCTTGTCGCACTATGGCCGCCAGCACGTCCTAGGAATAAGGTTGCTGACCATAGAAGCACTTTCTAAAGTTGAAGGTGTGATAATGGTAGAAGAGAGTGGGATGGAAATGCCGACTATTCACAGTCGCAGCACACCTCGCGGGGTGCTGAAAGGCCGTATGAAGAACACCAGCACGCTGACCGAATTATGCACAGCCCTCGATATCCATTATTCCAACATGATGCAGGAGATACTGCGTTTTATCAGGCAGACTGCGGCGGATGACTGGCGGTTGCCAGCGGACCCCGCCAAACTTTGGTTACTTGCTGTAGAAGGATTTGCGCAGCTTGAAATCCCAGTGCCCGACTTTCAGGAAACTAACAGGTTCCAGATCCACCGGGCCCGCTGCACGCGAAAAAAGGCATTCCGCAATGGTGGCTCTAGAAACGATTGGGTGTGCGTCCAGCCTGGTGGGGAAGCGAACTATCGAGATCTGAGGGGACGCGTGGTGGCTCGGTTGCTAGCACTTTTCAAGATAAGAAATATTCTAAGTGAGGCCGCACCTGTCCATCACCCGGCATTAGTTCACATACTCGATTCGATCAATGGTGGCAGATTTCACATTCTGAGCGGACATATTCGCGTCGGCAACCGGATCAATGGTCGAGACATGCGAATAGTCAGTATAGGGGCAGTGATTGGACAGGCGCAGGTAATTCCTAGCTGTGAGAAGCAATAGATAGTGAATCACACGATTGATCTGAGGACATTTAATGAAATATATTAAATTATTCTATCCAATTATGTACAGTATTTATTCAGCTGAGTTGAAACTGGGCACTTAAGGTGGCAGTTCGCGTATTGAGTGTGCGGTTCAACTTGGCTGGGGGAGTACTACACGATCCGTGGGCGTTTAAGGCAATGTTTTAAATAGGTTGAATTGTTCCACACAAATATCCGGCCGGGTTGAAGCTGGACACTTAAGGTGGCAGTTCCCATATTGAGTGTCCGGCTTCAACTCGGCCGCGGGAGTCATACATGATTCGCGGGTATTGCAGGGAATGTTTTAAATAGGATGAATTGTTCCGTATGAATATACAGCCAAGTTGAAGCCGTACACGTATGTTGGCAGTGCCCATATTCAGTGTCCGGCTTCCACTTGGCTGCAGGAGTACTATATGATCCATGTGCGTTTAAGGGAATATTTTAAATAAATTGAATTGAATAGGCGGCCAAGTTGAAGCCTGCGACTTAAGGCAGAGATTCCGGTAGAAAGGATCTGGCTTCAACTCAGCCACCTGAGTTCTGCGGATGATTAATGCGAAACTATGCTCTCCTGCGGGAAGGGAAGCCAACTAAAGTAGGGGGTCTGAATGGCGGCCGCGCCGGGCATCTTGTGAACAGTAAGGGAATTATAGAAGCGGACAGATCTAGATCGCCAGAGGTGGGAGGGTACTAGAGATGGTGGCCAAACGCGCGCAACCGCAAGGTGTAGGCAGGAGGCCAGTAGACAAGAGGATAAGGGGGCGGATACAAGGGGGAGACACGAGGAGGGAGTGGGGCCGCAACAAGTGTGTTGGGCACTGTGGATGGAAAGTGGGGCGTCTGGGGGCACCAGACACAAGAAATCAAAGGCAAAGAAGGCACGGTGGATCCAGGAGGACCGGACGCAAAGAGCGGATGCTATTCGTCTGGACGGGTGCTCTGGCCCTCTGGAGACAAACCTTTTTTTGCTGATGAGTTTGGGAGGCAGGTGATAGAGATGAAGGCAAATCAAACTATAATCCGTTGGGCCCTATCTTGCGATTGACGATTAAATGGTAGAATTCAAAATGCTTTGGACCAAGTTAGTCATTGCGAAAAGGGAGGAAGAGGTGAAAGAAATAACAGAGGTATTATCACCTCACCGGGAACAAGCATAAAATGATCAACCAAAGCCGTGAGCCACTCCCTGTATCTTGACATTCCTAGCTGGTTCGAGAAAGAGCTATACCGTCTCGCCTGTCTTAACAGTCACTCCCTCTCCAGTGGGGAGAGCAACATTAGTGGCTAGTGGATGTTAGCTGTATGTCAACTTCAAAAATTGGAGCATGCGCAATACCTACCGTCATAAAAAACAAATGGAATACTGATCTTCTCATTCTTAATCTTCTTCGGCAGAGTTAAAAACTCTCTCCGCAGAGTCTCACCTTCCTGAGCCTCACTCAAAAGTGTATTTTTTATCAGAAACAATGTTCTCAGGACCTTCGAGGCTGGTAGCCCCGATTTCGCATTCACCTGCCGCCTCTTTACTGAGTCCTCTTTACCACTCTTATTTGTATCCTCCATATTTGAACCTTGTGGGGTCTGCAGATGAAGACTAACGGCTAGGATCCGCACCATCATCGCCAACACGCTGCCCGCGAAATCATAATTGCCCTTCCACTACCTTCTTGCGCTTCTTAATTGATTCTCCCACCTCCGCTGTCGGTGGGCGCCTCACGACCTTCCGGGGACAAGCGCGAAGGTCAGCCGTACTCCACCCACGCCACCGTGGTGAATCGCTTGTATTGTGTGGGCTACTCGGGAGTCCCATTATTGCTCTAGTTTGTCTCAACCCTTCCTGAATTCGCTTCAATTCACAACACCGACGGTCTCCTTCTCTAGCACATCCCACATGGTTTGGGTTTTTGGCACAAAACGTGAGGCGGTGCTCGGGGTTGGGAGTACCAGATTTCGGAACAGCATGAAAAAATGAAACCAAAATTGAAAATACATGAGTAGCTATGAGAGTCATAAGCTAGGCAAATAAGTCGCATCCAAGCCCCAGCCTATCATGATTACCGGTAGCTGGTTTTCTTCGCCGGCCCCGGCTATTGTAAATCAAAAATAATCAAAGGAGCCGGGAACTTGCCCAGACCCTTTTTACTCTCCTCTTCGCCTTTTTTTTTTGCCTGGTTACCCATAATCTGAACCAAGTGACCGGATACAAACCCGACCTTTTTCTTTTTCCCCTCTAACCTTGTGACCACGATTCCTTGCGTCTGTCTCCCCCCACCTCCCGAACCCTTTCCCCACCAACACTCTCACCTCTTTGACATCAACCCCACTTCTAACTGCCCACCCCCCCATAGCTCACACCAATGATTGCAATCATCAATTCAAAAAAATGCCTCTTATTTGGCAGAAATTTAGAGCTACAATTGCGAACAGGCAGAAAGCATTCTCTCCCCTGGCTCCAAATTCAAAGATTAAATTAAATTCTAACAAACACTGATGGTAGGGTTGTCAACCTGGGCGGGGGCTAGCAGCACTACACTGCTTAGTGTTACCGATGTGGGGTATACGTACTACAGTCATGGTCGTCGCGAAAGGCGTCTAGCAAGTGGTCTGGACAAAGGACTGGTAGCAGATGTGAATCTCGACTACTTTGTCAAACGTGCCGGTATTTCTAGAACCATTTCCTCCGTTCTCCAGCCGGCGGCTGGCCATAACTGTTACCATTGGATAATCGGATACAACGGGACTAGCAAGACCAGTGTAGCAGAAATGTCAGCACCAAGTTGGGCAGTATCATTTATGTTAATATTCAAACAGGGGCAACATCTGGGGAATGGTTTGCGGACTTGTTGGGCACAGCACTAAAATGGACGACTCCTCGTCTCTATTGGGTTGAAGTAATATTGGGAAAAATTGGAATAAGACAAGAGGATATTCACGGTGAGGCTCTTTTTTAATACTTTATACTAATACTAATATAATATTAGAAAATGACCGCCTGCTAGACATTGTGTTTTTGGAATTTCGCAAAAGATGTCACAAATAGTGACTCAACAAGGCAGATTTCACATGACTAATACTCATTTGTCACAAGGTAGGTTGGATTTCACACTATGACATTATTTGAATCATAGTTCACACCTGGCTGCGCACTTGTGAGTCATCGTTGTATTATGATTGGTTGATAGTTCCATGACTCACGATTGTTACGTCATATGATGTGATGACTTTCACACATGACTCACATTATGAGTCATGCGTTTCAGGCATATGACTCATTCGAGCATATGACTTGGTTTATGACTTATTCGAGCATATGACTTGGTTTATGAGTTCTGATTGGTTAATGGTATGTTGCGCAGTGACTCAGGGGAGTCTGCTGATGGATTTCACAATATGACTCACTATGAGTCATAGAGGATAGTTAACACGAGGTGATGAGTCACCAGGGCAAGGGTTGTGAGAAGATGACTATAGATGGGGCTTGGTTCTGACCAAGAGATTGGATCTTCATGCAGCCATCTAACTACTTTTCTATACTCAGATGTTGCAATACGATTGGCTTTATCTTCTACACGATTGAATTCTTCAGTCTGAAGAGGCGCGATGATAATATACGACCATAAGGATAGTTCTATATCCCGACAAGGCAGTCCTGTACTATCTGCCGAGATAGTAGGGTCTGCCTAAGACAAGAAAGTCTCATACTATCTGATGCCATAGTAGGGTCAGCATACTACAAGACAGCTCTGGACTATCTAAAGAGATAGCAAACATTTGGGTAAGAAAGGTCATTACCTGTTGCAATATAACAAACAGACAATAGGATTGTTTCAAAAGAGTGGATATCTATAGGAAAAACACCAGTCGTCCTGCCGTTGTCATCTTAGACAACGTTAATAGCCTGGGTGTTGGAAACCCAGCTTTACTGCAGTTCTTACGGGATGTGGCCAAGGATGCCACAGACAATTCGTCGTTTAAGACTGTTTTTGTGACTTTTGAGGGACAGCCTCCCCTTCAAAGACTCAGTATGATAGTCCCCTGGTCTGTAAAGGCTGCTTGTGATTACATCTTGCTCACTTGACTTCTGGATTTATAGCACGTTCGGCAAAGTCACATCTCGGAAAGAAAGGTGCTCTCGGTTGGCCATATCAGTTACCATGGTGCTAAGGCCTTCCTTAATACAAAAGGGGGCCAGGCATGTGAACTGCGTGAGGAGATATTTGATCTCCTGGGCAGTAGAATAAAGTTAATTGAATCCATTATTGAAAGGCTTGAGCACGGGGTGAGCTGTGCTCGTAAGTGGTATATTATAAAATAATTTGAAAAAGATTATCTCTTGCTGACATTGGATTTTAGAAGTTTGAAGCGGTATTTTAAGGGATGCAAAACAGGCCTATTTTGAGGGGAAACTGGTCAAGGGTCGGGCATTGTATAAAGTGGGGCGACATATTGGAGGCCGTATTCTCCGCGATGGCAGGATACATGGGAACCAGTTATGGGACCAGATGCAGAATGTTGAAACGATAAAGACTCTTTTGTCGAACAATGTTTTTGTTATGGTTCCATGTGCGCAGTGGGTTGTCTTTCAGTCCAAACCAATTCAACACGTAACAAGAGAGCTTTATGACAAGTCTTTGGCAGTGGAAAATTCTACGTCTGTCGGGGGAAAAGAAATCGTGGTGGATATTAGGTGACTAATCTTTCATACGACTTCTCTGCTTGTTCCTACGGGGAAAAAACTTTGGAATTTTGTAGGGAAAAATAAAATTCTTCTCAAGTCCGGGAGATCTACTTCATATTATAATGACATGCTGCACTAGCTGCTTTGTAGTAATAGACACGATCAGATCATGATCAAGTTTTGCTCTAACATAGTCTGCTGGATCAGTCTCAATCATCAGGGTCATTCGATGAGAACATGATCCAGCAGAACATTCATGATCTCATCGATTTGCTTCATTATAGGTAGTACTTGATCATGCTCAACTATCATTGAATATACTCGAGTATCTGGAATCATGACTGCTCACTCTACTCATCTTAGTAATTGTGTGATACTTTGCACTCATATAAAAGGAGTATACTGGCACACTAGATACCAATGATTCAGCCAGACTTTATGCCGTACTTCTTTCAGTGAAAAAATGGATCATACTCAAGTATACTGGACGATAATTGACTATACTCGACTATGCTCAAGTATGGGCCATGATCGATCACGCGATCACAGTCCCCCGTTTCATTGATCATTCGATCATGATCGAGCATGCTCCCTATTATATGCTGGATCAGGATCCTGTCAGTTACAACTTCTATGTCTCATAAAATCTCGCTGCTTGGGCTGCGCATCACTGGAGCAGCCCACTTTCCCCCGGCTTTGTCTAGTGGCTTGTGCTGTATCTTCCCCATGTTCCCATTATCTTTTAAAATATCAGGAAGGTAGCCCACTGGCGGGGTGAGCTGTCTACCCTCTGCCAGGATCATGGGACGACCCTCGTGGGCTGTGCTGTCGGCTAGGTTGCAGAATGTGAGCCCAAGGGTTAGGCCTTCATCGATATCTAAGATGACGGTGGGTGCCGTGGATGCTTATGAGCAGGGTTACGCAGAAGGGGAGAATATCCGGAAGGAGTATCCTGGAGTAATATACGTACTACGGACATGGTGAGATCGCCAGTGTTTGTGGTTAGATTTTATTGAGAGTGGGGTGCGTGTTTCAGTCTCAGTCTGACGCGGAGATGTCCGAGAAGGGGATGTCAGAGAACTCATTCTCCTTCCCTTCTTCGCCTCTACGTGTGGAATCAGAGTCACCAGATTCCTCCTCCCTTATGAAGGCAGGCTCAGCCAGCTTCCTCTCCATCTGGTTCATAGCCGATCTCTACCCCTCCTCCCATTAACTAGTACTTAGCTCAACCAATGCTGGCCCCTTACAGCTCTCTGAAACATCCTCCTTATTGCCACTCTACCTGAGCAAGCCATTTTGCACCAGTAGATATCTTCATTTTCCTTTTCCAGATAGAGTTGTAGCCTTGGTACCTACCTTGGTGCCTGAGTAGGGTGGTTTTCTGCGCCGTTACATCATTTGTTGATTGGGCAATTGACATCTGGGAAGAGAAAGACAGAAGAACAGACAAGTTTGTTCTTCCCTATTTTCGTGTAGGAAGTTATGGTCTTATTCCTTGGGTGGTTTGTAGTGGTGTAGATCTATTGGAGCTGGGGACATTCCCTTTTTGTAAATTGTTTTCGCAAAAATGGTGGTACCAGTGGGGGCTTGGCAGTTGCGCAATCTTACGATATCAGTAGGATAGTCACCTGTATAGAGGAAATAATTCACACTTCAGGGGTTATAGAACCCCTAACTGCCCCTGCACTCTAATAGCAGGTCATGAGCGATCCACAAGGATTGTCAAGAGTAGGATTGAAAAGACTTGTTTGGAAGATGTTTCCCTACCAGTCTCTATTCATAGAAGATCCCTCGCCCTCTAAACTAACTCCACTTGATAATCTCTTACAAGCAAGATGGTTGTTCTCGGGACGAGCACTATGTAATTGAATACCTCAAGAAATAGTCCGCAAGCCCCAACTAGTACTAACAATCAATCATCAGTTTGATTGAATTTCTTCTTGTAACTAAAAAACCTTCTAATCGTTTTATATCAGCATCAACCATTAGTCTAGGTCCCATATTTCATGTTACTAAACAAGTGAAAAGATAGGGGAAAAAAAGAAGTAAATATTATATACAGTCTCATACTGTAGTTTTCAGGAGAGCCCTCCATCAGCAAAAAAAATCAGTTTGCGTTATTTGCATTTCAGCGCACCCTGCATCTTCTGGCTGCGTTCTGTGGGACAATTTTTTTGAAGTTATGTAATCAAAAAACCCGTTTCATTTTAAGATTAATCTAACAATTACGTAGACAAAAATGAATTTT
>Ga0307509_10006188_pt1 | contig 16218 bp, 11 predicted proteins | sample 10_EM_MG_FD_202245 | JGI IMG/M metagenome (GOLD analysis project Ga0307509, IMG submission 202245) | Populus trichocarpa ectomycorrhiza microbial communities from riparian zone in the Pacific Northwest, United States - 10_EM | ecosystem: Host-associated > Plants > Roots > Unclassified | place... | reverse complement strand
GTGTTGGGCTTGGTGACATTCAGACTTATGCGATCCCCCATAAAGACTGGTCTGGGACCAGTTCAAACCGGACCGGACCACCCAAGTTAGTCGGGTCCAGTCATCGCCATCACCAGGACTGGCCAGCCCGGTCCCGCCTCCAAAACTTGACTGGTCGGACTATTCGGAACCCTGGCCGCGTATACTACAAGTAGCAGTGGGACAGGTGTGATTTCGTGTGGGATGTGGGGAGGCACACTATCGGCACGAGGCCGGGTTGGTGCACCGGTTATTGTGGTGTCCATAGCCCTGGCATTTGGAACACTGAGTGTGGGAGTTGAAACGTAGGCGGCGCGCAGTTCTATAGGTTGTTTAGAAGGCGGCAAGACGCTTTCCGACGTAGTCAGATGCCCTGGGGCCCGTTAAGCTGATCACAACCGTAGAGGCAGTTTTGCCAGCCCTAGTGTCGTCGGTGGAGAGCCATCTGGGTTGGCCAGTAAGGGACAATCCAGTGTTGAAGGTGGTGAGCTCAGTGGCTATCTCGGCCAGCGATTTCGAGGTCGGGATTCCGTGTACCAAAACATGTGATACGGGGGTGTCCAGGTAAACGCTAATTGTTCCTGGTATCAGGTGTAGGAAGGTTCCCACTTTGCTGTTAAGCGAGGTGGCTTTGATTGATTCCATGGTAGTAAGGGTGACAGTATTCCCTCGGAGGGAGACAGTCTGTATATAGGTCGCAGCCAGTGCCAAGTTGATGTCATCTCTTAGGTCTAGGGCGGTTGTGGGGAGTGGCTCGCCCTCTCGTTTAATGACAAGGCGACGCTCTCTTCCTGTAAGACCCTTTTTCAGTTGGGGTCGGTTGTTGGTAGTTGACTTTGTCTGGGCATTGGTAGCCCTAGCAGCCATGGTAGTCTTTTCCGTTCTGCCCTTCCTGGCCACGGTGGCCCAAGATCTGGGTGGTGCGGCTGTGGGGAGAGCAGATGGGTGAAAATCGGGGGCAGCAGTCCGCTCAGGGGCTGTTACTGGAAGTGGGAAGGGTATCGGGGTGGGGGTGTCAGGCTGGGGTGTAGCGTTCTTGAGGGTGCTCACTACCTCGGTAAGGGCTTCGATCTGTTCGCTAAGTGCATCGATGGCCGTCCTGTAGTCCTTATGGATCTGATAGATCATCTCTATCATGACCACATTTTCTTTGCAAGCGGTGGTAGCCCCAATTTCCAGGTCCTGATTTATCTTATGAAAAAGGTTCAGGAAATAGGCACTGGGAGGGGCGTTCTTCAAGAATATCTCATCGATATGTGGGAGGCTTGAGACTGTGGTGCTTCTTTGTCACTTAAGCGAGAGGGGGCCTTGCGGCAGAAAAATTGGGGACAGGGTAGGAGCGCCCCCCTGAGTGGAGGAGCTCCTGGCACCTATGGGAGGTGGGGGAGGGTTGGCTGCTTTGCCTTTTCCCTTGCCTCCACGACTCGAGCCAAAGGGCGGGACAGTAGGATCCATGTGGTGTTCGTGTAACCTGACAGGTCACGTTACGCGGAAATCTCGAGATAGTGTACGTGGTGTTTCTGAAAGTGCAAATTGCACTTGGAAGGAAAATAGGCGGAAGGAAGCATGATTGGGATTAGAAGAAGCCGAATGTGAACTGTACGGGAGATCCCGTTGGAACTTCCCACGTTAAAAAATCTTTACTTCTCTGCACCACACCCGGTAGCTCAGCACCTTGGCGTATTGCGCAACCCTCCCCCCCCGCACTTGGGTGCACGAGTACTTTAGCACAAGATTTCCGATTGTGGATTTACCGAGTTTTTATTGCATGCAGAAGACACGAATGGACTATCCCGGTAGAAAATCATGTGAGCGAAGGAACCTGTAGTATCAAATTTTGGTATTGATTCTGCGAGCGAGAGTGCTGTCAGCTCTAGGTATTTTGGTGTGGTGCTAGTACTGGTATTATACTAGAAGAAGCACCAGGGCGCATTGATGAATTTTGGGGACTGATGAGATCCGCCTTTGCATTTAGCTAGCAGTAGTCGCGCTGGAGTGGCTTTTTTTTACCTTCACTCGGGATTGTGTTGCTAAACCAAGGGTGTTATGGATCGCGGAGGAATGGAGATACAGTACTAGGAAAAAGTATTCGTCCGATGCCCTTTTTACACCAAAAGTGCGCATCTTCACCACCCTCTCTCATTGCGCAATGTCTATCAGAATTAGCGAAAATTTATCCTTGCATTAGCAAACCCATAGATAACATGAAGAAAGTTACAGAATCCTTAAATATGACCAAATGATAGAGAAATGGTAGTTTAAGTATTGAGTAGTGGTTGTCATGTACTTTTTTGTATGGAGCCCCATACAAAAACTTAAGTCACTTTTACACTAACTAACACAATCATGAACCCTAAAGACAGACTAGATTCCTTACACTTCTACTTTCATAGGTTTGAATAGATAGTGATTCCCTAGCTGGTGGAAAGATTTCAAGTGTTTTTATATTAGTAGTGTTGAGAATTGTTTGTTTAAAAATGTCCATTTTTGGAGTAAGAAGGGTATCGGACGAGTTTTTTGCGCCCGTACATTAAGTTAGTCGATTCCTGGAAATTACGACAGGGCAGAGCAGGGCTCCCTCCTCCGAGTTGTGCGTGCATTTTTCGCCTGGAAAGGGAGTTCCCACGATTGGCCCCCGGGCCTTGGACCATCTCAACCACTCAGAGAATAGTGTCTTCTCCAGAACGTGCACCGAGAGTTGGACAGACTTTTTCCTTAACCGAAAATTGGTGCACCATCCAGCCCACCCACGGCACATGGACGAATAGTAGTTGCTTGATAGTTGTAAAGCACACCAAATCTCGACCAACCAGATCACAGATCAGAGCAACTTTTGTGCTCTCTCTGCCCGTTGGTAGAGCGCTCGTGTTGCCGGCTCCAGCCGAATTTGTTTGAAGGGGGGAACAACCCACCAAGAAAAAGCAACTTCAATAGGTTTCCCCGAATACAGTCGGCGGGCGGGGCTTGGGGGCCCTTGTCTTTTCGCCCTCTCCACCCTCGCCCAAACCTCAAAAAAAATAGTTTGATCTCCCGTGAGCTGCCAACAGCACCACTACCACCACCACCACCACCGACGACAAGAAGAGCCGAAGGCAAGACAAGATGGGTTCCGCAGCATCCCGAATCCCCACCGTTTCTATAAACAGGAACATTGGTAATGTGACGGAGAGCTATAAGAATGTGTGGAACGACTGCGAGATATTGGTGTCGGACGAAACGCGCCAAATTTTGGAGTGGCTATCTCCTATGGCACCACGGGAAAGGCACCAGGCTGTGCGTGAGGGCCGGGTGGATGGAGTGGGAGAATGGCTTCTCCGTACGGAAGAGTTTGATAAATGGCATACCAGCGAGGATCGGGCTGTCCATCCCCTGTTGCTCTGTTACGGAGATCCAGGAGTGGGGAAAACACACCTGAGGTGTGTAAAAGTAGCTCCGTTCAAATACTGGAAACTTGTAAAACTAACTTGAGCGTGGAAACATAAGCTCTCTTGTAATAGACAAGCTGTGTACCGTGTCTGATAGGGACAGTGTGGTCGTGGCCTGCGTATACTGCGACTTCCATGCGCATAAAGAACAATCGGCGGCTAGCCTCTTAGCATCTCTTCTGAGGCAGCTTGTCGCAGGGGTGGAACCTATCCCGGGGGAAATAAAGAAGGCCTTTGACAGGGCGAAGAGCGAGGTGGACGGTCGGGCACACCAACTACCGGAAATCTGTGCGATGCTCATCAAGTCTCTGTTGTCACTGCGACGAGGATTTATCTGTATTGATGCTTTAGATGAGTTTCCCGCAAAACATCGACCTGATCTTTGGAAATCTTTACAGCACATTATCAAAGAGTGTCCGAACGTTCGCCTATTCATTACAGGGAGGCCGCACATTCGAGAGGAAGCGAAGAAATATCTCCCCGGGTATCCGAATCTACCCCCTGTACAACCCACCAAGGAGGATATTGGGGGATATCTTGCCATGAGATTGAAAAAGGACCCTGATCCGTATTTAATGGATAAGCGATTGGAGGCCGATATTCTTAGAATCATTCCTGACAAAGTTTCGGGGGCGTATGTAAAATCCATAAATAGTGAATTCAAAGTTACCAACTAACATGGATATCTAGATTCCTTCTTGTTTCCCTGGTTATGGATGCAGTTCTGGCAGAAAGGACAAAATATCACAGAAGAAAAACCCTTCTCAAAATGACCAACGGCATTGGTTTAGGTGATGCATACAGGGCAACATTGGATCGCATAAGAGAGCAGGGAAGGGATAGGGAGAAGCTAGGGATGGGGGTGCTGATGTGGGTTTCATGTTGTGAGCGGCCGTTAAAAGTAGACGAGCTCCGCCACGCATTGGGTGTGGAAGTAGGAACCACAGACCTCGATGACGAGAATGTTCCAGCAATACAGACCTTGATAAGCTGCACTCTGGGACTTGCCACAATAGATGAGCCCGCATCGACAGTCCGGCTCGTGCATTCCACTCTTCACGAACATCTCGAAGCACATCCCGACTTTTTCACCACCCCCCACTCGGTGATGGCCGAAATATGCCTCACTTATTTGAACTTTCAGTCTGTCTGCGAGCTTTCAACCACCCTCCATACCATACCATCAACAATGCCGTTTCTCCATTATGCTTCGTGTTCCTGGGGGTTCCATGCTAGGAAAGAGGTCACAGAAAGTGTGAAACGTCTTGCCTCACAAGTTCTTGAGAGAGATGCGAACCACATATCCGCCAATATTCTCCTTCATGAGGAGAGTGTCGATTTCATGTCCCGGTGGGATCGTAGCCTTGGAAGTCATCCCGATCTCGCCGGATTCACTGGACTACACTGCATAGCATACATGGGGGTTACGGAAATAGCGATTGACATGTTGGATATGGAGAGATGGGACCTGAACGTCCGCGATTCCAATGGCGCAACGCCACTAATATGGGCTGCTAAATATGGGAAACGGGAGCTCGCAGAGCTGCTTCTTGCGCAGAGCGCTGTTGATCCCACATTATCAGACGATCAGGGCCTAACACCACTTGCACATGCTGCGAAGTCTGGGCATGATGGTATTGTGGAGCTACTCCTAGGGCGAGGGGATGTCGATCCCGATTCCTCGGATAAGAATCATCGGACACCACTATCACATGCTGCCAGATTTGGACACGAAGGAGTGGTGAAACGGCTCGTAGAGTGCGGGGGTGTCAATCCTGATTCGGCTGATAAGAGCGGCCGGACACCACTATCACATGCCACCGGGTCTGGACATGAGGGCGTGGTGAAGATACTCCTTAAGCGAGGGGACGTCAATCCTGATTCGTCGCGTCAACCTAGCCGGGCACCATTATCGTTTACTACTAGATCTGGACATCTGGACTTTGCGAATAGAGCCCTGGGGCGATGGGATGTCAGTCCCAATTGGTTGGATGGGGGCGGCCGGACACCACTATCGTATGCTGCCGGATCTGGACATGAGGGCATTGTAAAGATACTTCTTGAGCGAGGGGATGTCGACCCCAATTCGTTAGACGCGTATGGCTGGGCTCCGCTATCATTTGCCGTTGAATCTGGATCGGTTGGCGTTGTGAAACTCCTTTTAGAGCGAGATAGTGTCAGCCCCGATTTGTCGGATAGGAATTCCCGGACACCTCTATCATACGCAGCCGAACTCGGTCATGAGGGTATTGTGGAGCTGCTCCAGAGGCAAGGGGATGTCGATTCCGATTCCTCGGAGAGTTATCGGACACCACTATCATACGCCGCCAGGTTTGGACATGAGGGCGTGGTGAGACTACTCCTGGGGCGATGGGCTGTCAATCCCGATTCGCCTGATAACAGCCACCGGACACCACTATCATATGCTGCCGGGTCTGGACATGAGGGCGTGGTGAATATACTCTTTGAACGGGAGGATGTCGATCCCGATCTGTCGGATACATATGGCCGGACACCACTATCAGGGTTCCGAATGGTCGGCGGAAGACTGGACTGGACTAGCTAGTCTGGTCGAAAGTCAAGTCTGGTCTAATGGTTGAAATTAGACCGACTGGACAGTCAGGATTATCGAAACCGACTCGACCAAGACTGGTCCGACCAAGCCCACCAAGCAATAGGATATGCTATTTTTATCACAATATATTATGTTCAAATAAAGCTTTTCATAATTAAATCTATTGTTTACATGGATTATATGGTGGGGATAGTGCCTCGCTTAGATTAGGGTGGTGAAAATAGGTTCTTAAGTATTGAAACTATTGTCAAGAAGTGGACTGTTTTGTTATGCAGCGGAAGATTGTTGATTTAGTTCTCTAGCTAGCTAAGCGGAACATAGACGGTATAAGCATACCCTATCGTGATGACGCAACCCATGATGTAGAATACACACATCCGCGTACGGCCTCTCATACGCAATAGTGAGTAGGAAGCCTTAAGCAAATCTCTAGTAGCTCCGCCCGGAGGATCATATCTCAACACTCCCACCCTTCCTCTCACTATCCATGCCAGATCCCATGAAACACAAGAAGCTTGTCCCAAGCATAATGTAGATAAAACAGTGAATATGGCCAGCCTCATTAAAAACCTATCGTGCTGCTTGCAATAGGGAAAAAGAGTACTGCCTACAAAAATAAGAATGAGAGAAAAGATATAAGAAATAAAAAAGGTAGACAAGGCTTATTCAGAAGGTCCAAGTTCAAGAAGTCCTAAGGCCTTAACGTGCTTCTGGTGTGAATCCCTAGTAAGCGGCTTGGTAAGAATATCTGCAGTCATGTCGATGGAGGGAAGGTATTCCAGAGAGATAAGGCCATTCCGAAAGGAGTCCCGGACATGATGATACTGAATACTGATATGTTTAGACCTCTCGTTAAACCTTGGTTGTTCGACTAGTTGTAAAGCACTCTTGTTGTCGCAAAAAAGCCTTTGTGGTTTGTAGACCGTACTGGTAATCCCATGGCAAAGCCGTTTGAGACGAATGGCTTCCCTGGAGGCCTCCGAGTATCCAATATATTCTGACTCGGTAGATGAGAGTGCCACCAGACTTTGTTTCTTTGACTTCCAGGAAATGGATCCTCCGGCAAGGGTAAAGACATAGCCGGAAGTTGACTTAGAGTCCTGTGAGTCCCCAGCAAAGTCTGAATCGCAGAATCCCTCGATATCCGGAGCACAACCGAATGATAGTAGAGTCCTAAATGCATTGTACCCTTGATATAACGTAGTAGTCTTTTCACAGCAGCAAGGTGGACAGCGCTCGGGTTGATACTAAACTTACTAAGCATGCCAACAGCATAAGAAATGTCTGGCCTAGACCCAATAGCAAGATACATCAAGGACCCTCCAGTGGAGTAGAAACACTATTGCAGTTGGCCATTCCAAACCGGTTGAGTACTGTCAGGATAAAGCGCTGCTGGTTTAGAAAAAGATAGTCGGACCCAGTCGTAATCTCTAAGCCCAGAAACTGGCTAGCGTATCCAAGATCATTCAACTTGTACTTTCCGGCTAGCTTGGCCTTAAACATGCCAATAAGATCTGAGGACTTCGACAGAAGCAGAATGTCATCAACATAAAGTACCAAGAACAGGCTCTGATACTTCGTGAAGTAGAGGTTTGGGTCATTGTCTGACTTCCCAAGTCCAATAGATCCAAGAAAACTATCAATATGCTGATACCAAAGGCGTGGAGCCTCCTTTAAGCCATAAAGCGCCTTGTTGAGCCTTAGAATAGGGTTCTGGGGATCTGAGTTGAGAGTTGGCTTGAGCCACTCAATACCCTCCGGCATTTCCATGTACACAGTGTCCTCAAGCCGAGGATTCAGAAATGCCGTACATACATCAAGGTGATGAATCTCCCACCTATTGAGTGTAGCCAATGCCAACACCAGCCTAATACTCGTCAGCCGCGCAACTGGGGCAAAAGTCTCACCAAATATCTGCTGCTCATAGCCTTTTATAACTAAACGTGCCTTAAAGCGCACAGATCCATCAGGATTTATCTTGCGTCTAAACACCCACTTGCATCCAATAGGGTGCACGCTATGCCCAACACTTGATCTTCTGATAATAGACCACGTCTCATTATCTTCATGTGAGTTGAACTCCTCCCGCATAGCGGTTTTCCATTCCCGGCAGTGCCTAGACTTCAGACAATCCCGGTAGCCAATCGGGTCCTCTTCAGTGTCGTCAGCTGCCCTATCCCCCATCGTCGCATAAAAAGCAGAATGAGCACTGGGGGGCCCCTTTGCCGCGACTCTTCGAGATCTGCGCAAATTGACAACCTTGGGGACTTGGGAGGGTTCATCAAGACTTAGACTCCCAGCAGGAGATGCTTCTTCACACCTGTGTCTGGTCGTCACCGTGCAGGGTGTGGACTGATCGAGCTCAATCTCAAGATCAGAATTAATACACTCACGGGTCCCTTTAAACCCAGAGTCCTCCACCCGGACGCGCGGGGGAGCAGCCGCTGTCTGCTCAACAAGACCTGCAACCTCTTCCAGAGCTGGCAGTGCCTGTGTGCTCGACAGTACTCCAGGTGGGCTCAACATATCGGAGTCCTCCTGCGGTGGTATATCCTCAGAAATACAAGAGCGCAGGATCTCAACTTCACCTCCATGCTCATCACGAGTTCCCAGGACTCGGAGCTCATCAAACACAATATCTGAAGCCTCCATAACACGGCTGCTTTGTAGATCCCATAGTCTCCAAATCTTTCCTGTATCATGTACATAGCCCAAGAATATGCACTCTTTTGATCGCTCTGAGAATTTCCCTTTTCTTAACTCTTTTGGGATAAACTTATAGGCAGCGCATCCAAATCTTCTCAAGTGTCCCAACTCCGGTTTCTTGCCGGTTAATTTCTCATATGGAGTCGCTCCAGAAATCGACTGTGATGGTGTACGAGCATGAAGATACACGGCAGTACTTACTGCCTCAGCCCAGAAGTCATCATCTAATTTAGAATCTATGAGCATTGCCCGAGCCTTTGTAACAATAGTTCTTATCATGCGCTCAGAGACACCATTCTTTGACTGAGTATAGGGGGGACTAGGCTCAAATGCTATCCCACCAACTCGTAGAATACCATGAAACAAAGAGTTATCATACTCTCCTCGGCCATTGTCACACCGGAAACGTGTTATAGGCCAATCAGGATACAGCTTTTCAATCCTAGCTTGTAAATCCTGGAAGACTGAAACAACCTCAGTTGAGGACTTCGTTCGCAAAATGTACACCCAGGTGACTCGTGTGAAGTCATCAATGTAAAGAATAAAATACCGAAAGCCTGACTGAGAAGAAGGGTTGATTGGGCCACATAAGTCAGAGTGTAGGAGCTCAAAAGGCTTCGTAGCTCGTGGTTGTGGCTTTCGCTCAAACTTGTGAGTATGTTTTGCCTTGATGCAAACTTGGCAGAGACTCTCCTGAGTATTCTCATCTCTCTGGTAGGCTTCTTTTGGAATTAAGGCCGAGAGAGACTTGTTGCTCAAATGAGCCAACCTCTGATGCCAGAGACTAAAACTAGGCACAGATGTGACAAGTGCAGTAGCCGAAGGAGAGGCTCTAACACTTTTCACTCCCACAGTCACATGGTATAGTCCGCCGTGTAAGGAAGCAAGCTTCTCTTGCTCTGAGTCCTTGCGTTGGATAAAGCAGAATCCATTCTGAAAACTTATCTTGTTCTCAAACGAAAGACAACTAACTGATAAGAGACTATACGTAAGTTCAGGAACGTAGAGGGCTTGGAACTTGAGATTCGACTCAGGGAGAGGAATGGTAATTTCGCCATAGCCGGTAGTGAAAATCGGAGAGTTATCACCGAGAAATACAGTTGTTGGTTTCGCAAGCCGCTTGAGAGAGGAGAATGCCAAACGGTCACAGGAAAGATGATGGCTGGCTCCAGAGTCCACGATCCAAGTCCTCAGAGAAGTGTTATCTGAACTGGTTCTCTTGCCAACAATGCCCGCAAGAGCCTTGACCGAGGCAAAAGCAGCTCCTGCCTCCTCTGACTCTCTTCCCCCATTCCCGCGAGGTCTCATCCCACCTCTCTCCCTTTTTGCCTCCTCAGCTCGCTTCCGGAGATCGCAGCTATCTTGCCGGTGACCTGGACGAAGACAGTACCAGCAGGTAGAGCCAGTGGCGAGACTGCCACGATGACTATAGGCGGGAGCGCGGAAGGAAGAACGATTCTGTTGGCGAGAGCGGTCAAAGGTACCTCTTGGTGTGAAGCTAGTACCTCTACCCCGAAATCTCCTCCCGCTATAGGTTACCAATGCAGTAGCAGGAGAAGTGGGTTTTGTTGGCTCGGTTTCGGTCTTTCGAGTACGGTTAGAGGCTTCCCATTCAACCAGAGTCGAGATTACACGGTCGGCGGTTTGTTCTGCTTCTGGTCGGTGGGTAATGATGTCTATAATTGAGTCGAAGGATTTTGGTAGGGTTGTAAGCGGGTGACTGATAAAGGTTTCCTTCGGAATCGCTTGCTCAGTTCCACTGAGTTCCTTGCTGCACTCTAATAGCTGTGTGATATAGTCGGCAACTGAGGAGTTCGAAGCGGGGCGTAGTTGATTAAACTTTCGTAGAATTGCAGTCCTTCCTGCCCGAGAGTTTGCTGTATCAAGCTTGGCTTTCAACTCTTCCCACATGACATGTGGATCTCTCAAGCCATGAAGATAAGCTTTGACCGAAGATTCACAAGATGCATGAATGATCGCAGCCCCAATGCCAGCCCGCTTGTCAAAGTCACTAGCATTTGTGTTTGGCCCTTGTGGGCGAGATTCTTCTCCCAGAACAATTGACAAGGCCTGTTCGGCCTGCAGGAAGAACTCGATATCACGCCGCCATTGACTGTAGTTGAGATGGTTGAGTTTGGTTGTCTCACCATACTTACAGCGGTAAGTTCCCTTCTCAAGGTTGCTGATAATACTTGAGGAGAAGGACATAGTGTTGGTTTCGTCTTCGCTACAGGAGTCGTAGTAGAAGGGAGCGGAAGGGGTGATGCGGTGATGCGGAGTCGGCTAACACTTTTAAGAAAAGAGTGGCTTGAAAATGGAAAAGTATTTTCTTATTTCATGAATGAATAAAGGTAGCTGACCGGGCTCATAACCTGTCAAGAAGTGGACTGTTTTGTTGTGCAGCGGAAGATCGTTGATTAAGTTCTCTAGCTAGCTAAGCGGAACATAAACGGTATAAGCATACCCTATCGTGATGACGCAACCCATGATGTAGAATACACACATCCGCGTATGGCCTCTCATACGCAATAGTGAGTAGGAAGCCTTAAGCAAATCGCTTGTAGCTCTGCCCGGAGGATCATATCTCAACACATATCTCAACACTAGAGTTGCCGGTGATGGTTGGTTGTTGAGTACGTTTCGGGAGTTGGTGGTTTGTTGAAAGAAGAGACTTGGTGGTGACGCTATCTTAGAGGCTTCATTGTGCCAAGCCCGACATCTGCACAACCTTTCGGCGACCGGATGAGCGCTCAGCGAAACATGGGGCTTAGCAGAAATCCGAAAGCCAGATGGTAATTTTGGGAAGAAAATACTGATACTCTACTATACCGTAGTCTAAACTTGACTATTTTTGCCCTTGCATCTAGCCAAGGTGGGTTCTGAACAAGCTCTCGCCCTCAGTACTCATGTCGCCCAAATTAGTCCTTGGTCGCGTAATCTAACATCTTGCAGACTCTCACCAGAAATAATTCACATGATCTATAACTAGTTCCCTGTCTTGTGCACTACCGGTAAGTTAGTACTCGGATACCAGGGTTAGTCCGCGAACACCAGGATTTATTCTGAGCATGAGCTAAGGTGGCAAATATCCAATAGAAACCGTGAATAGATAGTTCAACCAATAGTAAAGCAGAAAGCGTTCGAGGAATTCTTCTGGTTTTCAACCCACACCCCTTAGTGCGTGCGCTATTCCCAATATCGTCGTTAGCTTTGTCAGCCTTGTGTTCGCGGACTAGCCCTGGTATCCGAGTACCAGTATTCAACCGATCCCTTCGTTTGTATTGGCAGAGCCACGGTGGAGGCCGCCTTCTAAATAAAAGGATAATAACACTACCTATTCAAGTAAATTCTCCGCAGATCCTTCCGGTCAGAAACATTTATTAGCCGCCATCAGATGTCCTCCGCCATACCCACCAGGCCAAGTATTCCGGGTGATTGTTTAAGTATGCAATGAAAAACAAAGGCAGAAAGCCCAAGGTTATCCTCACTCCAGGCAAAAAAAAAAAACTCGAGTATGATACCCGGAAACAGCGACTCGCCAATGAGATCCATGGATTAAGCCTAGCTGGAGTAGGAGATCAAGGCAAAGCCACCAGCGAGACCTCAACACCGGTCACGACCGAATCGGAACTTGCTGCTGGGGGAACTCAAAAAACCGAGACAAAGTGACCGTCCGGGATAAGTTTCTTGCAAGTATTACGGTCATAGATGGTAAATGGGCTGACTGGATATCATGCTTTTTTCCCTCTTACGAGATGGTGGCCTTGCATGAGTCTACTTTCCACAATTATTTCGTATTTCTCTCATCTGCCTAGTTTGATTTTTTTGTGACAGCAATTCCAAACATGGGCCTAGAATCTGCGCTTTTTTCTTTCCCCCAAAGGTCCAAAGCCAGCGCCTCCGTTATGTACCATTACTACCATCGTCACAACCCTCATATTCCTCTATCCTGTCAATATCCGTCATGGAATTCAACAACATAATAGGCTTTTCTTTCTTCCAGGATGTGTTATTTGTTTTTTTACTTATACACCTGTCTTTACCGTTGGTTTAGTATTAGAGAGTGTTAACGAAAGAAGTAACCTGGAGTTATATCCACTAGGTTGGGGAGCCTGTTCAGACCAGAAGGGAAGAGCCCTTCTGCAGAGGGTGGGTTGAGTGAGGGTGAGGGGATGTGCTCGGGAGTAAATTCGGGAACGGCTTCAGTGTCAGCCGCACATTCTGGGAGTACCGTGGATGGGTTTTTAGATAGGGGACCCGAATGGGATTTCACGGTTATTTAAAGTAAGCAGAATATGTGCTTGTGGCGATATCGCCACGGGAGGTGGAGGTACCAGCAGAGGTACCAGAGCGAACTTGGGATCCAGGACTAAAGTTTGTAAATAAGCGCCACGGTCATCTTACAGCTACGGCGGGGTACGATGGTGCTTGGTGTGGCCGTGTGCAATCTACTGGGCTAGCATCGAAATAGTGCGCAGTTCGTAGAGGCTTGATAATAATAATAATTATATCATACTCGCCTGCCTTCCTCTTGCCCTCAACCTCCCCCTGCCACGCCTCATCCTAACACATGCACACCGGGCCATGAACCTCCGAAAAATGAACAAAGGCACCGGCGGCGTCGTCGGCCCCTTCTTTGTGATCTCCGGATTTGATCTGGATGCCAGGCGCTTCTACCTCCCTCACCAAGGGGGCTTCACCGACGACGGCGACTACAGCACGCGCACGGTATTCACCAGCTACAAGAAAGGCAATGAAGACGGCCTAGGAACCTCGCTAGCGCGGGTCGAAGTTGAACCTAGAAAGAGCGGTCAAGCGCAGCATCGAAGCAATTCCGCCTTACCGCCCCCCCAAGCAGTAACTAATTCGTTCTAGACAAAAAAAATACCCCCAACACGCCCAACCCCCGTGCCCACCCTAGATCCGTGCACAGCAGGACTAACTAGTCTACCTCTCTACCGAAGCAGTAGATCGGTTGAGCGTTCGGCGGGGCGACACCCTCAGCGAGGCTTGGCAAAGATTTGTTAACAGTTTGGTTTGATGCATAGCGAAATTTGGTGTCAAGCCACGCCAAGCCTCGCCGAGGATGTCGGCTCGCTGAACGCTCACGGTCTATACATCGCTGGAGCACTGTTTTAGCAGCTCATGCCGGGTAAGATGAAGGAGCTACAGGATGGGTGGGGCATGGGCGTGGATAAGCGCGGTTTTGAGCACGCGGGTGTGAGCAGGGATAAGTATAGGGGGTAGCTGTAAAGAAGAAAGGGGACGGGGTGGAGGATGGGGGCGGAGAACAAGAGGGGGGTCTTGTTTCTGCTGCTAAGTGGAGGGTTCGGTCATTATATTGTTAGGGAATAGAGTTGGTGTGAGGCTCCGGTTCGAGTGATGGGCTGTGATGTCATGTGAGGGGTTTGTAACTTTACGCTGGGAGGCCTGAACAGAGCGTGCGCAAGGGAACATGTCATACTTGTATCATAACATAGCTGCGCACAAGGGCAACTCTCCGGGGGAGAAGAAAAAAAAAGGTCTTGTATTACCAAACAAACCACCCACAAAACTCCTCTCATTATGCAAAAACCAGCTCAATCTAGAATACAGATCAGGTATCAGCGCCACTAGAGAAACAAAAACAAAGTCAATAATTGATGAAAATTCAGAACAATCTCCTAGCTATCGGGTAACTCTCCTAATTGTGCGCATTATAAGACCCTCTTGTTGCCCCCCTCGCTCCATTTCAATTCCCACCGCCACCACGGCTTCTTCCACCACCCCTCCAACTCCTCTCACGCCTTGGAGGATTTGGATTCGCCGGTGGGGGGACGGTCCTATAGTCGTCAGCGGAGAACTGGGGCCTCTGCAAGATCACTAGGGAGCCGCCCTAGACAGGAAGATTTGGTGTCCTGCCATCGCCTGGAGAGGATGAGTATACCTTGAGGCGACTGTTTTTTGTTTTGCGAGATCCCGTTGGAAGGCTGTGATTCTAAATGTTCGATCGAATTCCTCCAGACCGAACCCGCTCCCTCCACCATGGGGCGAGTTTACGCCCTGGGAGCTGGCGCGGCCACCCCATGTGGCAGCTGTGGTAAAGCTGCCCATGTGTTGGAGTGGTGTGGGAGAGGGCGTGTGCATATCAAGAGTAGCGGTGGCAGGAGGGGTTTGGCTAATTCAATGACTTTGGATTCCACGATTTTTTGGCGATTGGTAAGGTTTGGTACGGCCTAGACCAGAAGAGCCGTTTCTCGGAATTGGGAGCACATGTCACTGAGCCTTGTGTCGCTCATAAAGGTGAGGTCGAAGACTACATCCGATGGGGTGTGTCTTGTAGTCCGGGTCAGGAAGGCGAGACTCCCTCTGGTGGCGATTGGAACTTGCCGGAATCCTGAATGTAGACGACTAGATCACCCAAGTTGAACCACCGATCGTGTAATCCGTGCTCCGCATCGCTAGGATTCAGGAGTGGTTTGCGGGGGGGGCCCTTGGTGCTCCTGGGCTTCGGGGGTGTCGGCGGTGGTGAGGGTAGTAAGATTTAGAAGCATTCCAGTATCCTTGATAGGCCAAAGGAAAAATATGAGCAGCTTCGAAGGTCCACCAGTAACCGCTCGGACCTAACGCTGCTTCCATACCGGTAATAACGCACCCCCCATCTCTTTGACGGACAGCTTTCGGGAATGACTTAGAACGCCGTCCACCTTCCAGTGACTCTGTGGTAGTCACCGATACTTCATCGGTGAGAGTGATGGAACCTATTCAGAGTTAGTATCAGCAAATGCGCTAAGCACAAAAGACCCCACCAGTAGTGTAAATACCCGAAGCAGGCAGCCCAATACCGCCCCAAGGAGTCAATTCAGTAACAGATCACCCACTCCTCCGAGTTTGTGGATAACATGAGCGCGCTTAACTCGAGTCTGATCCTGTCCTTAATAGCTTTTCCCAGAGGCAGGTTTATTGGGGGGGGAGGTGTTGAGCCGCCGAGCCGCCGAGCCGCCCGTAAAAGTTCACGAATCGCTGGATTTGGGCTAGGGGCGCAAGCGGGGTTCCTCAGACAAGTCAATCAATCAGTGTTCTCATCCCCGATAGTGAACACACTACCGCTTTGGAGGTGCGAACTGTTGCATACGGATATCGGTATGGTATCGACGCAGCAGTTCGAGTTAACTTTCGTTCTTCCTGCCCGGGTAAGTCATTCTCAATTCCAAGCGCTGACTTGCATCGGGGCCCTAGAAGGTCACATTAGCATTCAGCGGTGACTCCGTCCATAGCATACTGCCTAGTGACTCCGTTCACGGTATCTGCACTAGGCAGGAACTCAGTCCAGTGTTCCCAACGGGCCAGGCCGGCCAGGCTTCGGTAAAGCCGGGCCCGGCCTGTCCAAATTCTCTCGGATCTAGCCTGGCCCGAGCCTGCAGGCCTGGTTAAGCCTGAGCCTGGCCTGGCCGGGCCCGCCTATAGGCCATATAGGCTTTTTCCCGGCTGCCTGATAGGCCGGCCTGGCCTATA
>Ga0307509_10006187_pt1 | contig 16219 bp, 13 predicted proteins | sample 10_EM_MG_FD_202245 | JGI IMG/M metagenome (GOLD analysis project Ga0307509, IMG submission 202245) | Populus trichocarpa ectomycorrhiza microbial communities from riparian zone in the Pacific Northwest, United States - 10_EM | ecosystem: Host-associated > Plants > Roots > Unclassified | place... | reverse complement strand
GATTGAAGGGCGTTAACTGGTTTGGGGAAGTAATTTTGGGCAAAATTATCAGCCAATATAGATAGGGAGAGACCCTCTCAATTGTTTCGCCGTGCGCGGTGAGATGCGGACAACGATGGTTGTCCATAATCGAGGCCTTGACCAAGCTATGTGACGCCACTTCCTGCAAATAGCTCCGAGAAAGAGCGGTACGGCCCATTCCTCCTGAATCCCGTAATGATCATGGAGCGATGGGACCCGTGGCAGGCAAAGAGTAAATATGTGGGAGATGATTTCAGGGGGGAGGTCTTGAATTTCATTCATGTTGCTTCCTCAGCGAATTCACCGGCTCGTAGAAGTACTTATGAGCCACCAGTACACTATTTATACTAGATGGAGCACAAAAATGACTCAGATAACCGAGACGAGTCAAAAAGAGATGAGTGCAATATGACCTACCGGGCCGCGGGTGCGAAGATCAACGTCGCCAACTGTACATTTTTCTGAATCTGTGTGTCAGATGCATTGCGGCCTTTCGCTACATCCTACATTCTACCCCTATCGCCGTTCTCCAGAGTCGAGGCGATGCCAACTGGATCTGCTTCTAAAACATGGCCTCTCCATCTGCCTGAACTGAGGCTGACATCCTCACACTCAACGTCAGCACGCAATCCGTTCAGCAGTTCCAGCTCAACAATTTTGCCGTACACTACTGCATGTCTTCGCCTTCTTACTCCCGACCGACCAGTGCATTCTTCGAAGTCGACAGGGCCTCAGGCGCTATGGAGCCGACGTTGGCACTTGTGTTCTTGGTCATAAACGTGGAATGTCCCTTTCTTATTTCACGGGCCTCTTGGCTCTTGTTTTTATTAGAACCGTATGCAAGAGGTCGTTACTTTCTTCGACTTGCTATATAACTTATGTCAATCATACGCCCCTTCTCTCCGCAACTTGATTTCCATACCGACACATTCACCTTCATACCCATGCCCTGCTTGTGAACTGTCTGCGAACGTACCTATGTTCCAGCTCGCTCGACTTGACGGACCAGGACATTCTAAATATTGGAAAACGTTCGGGGGTTTGTGGTTGGGGGATGGCTTGGGTATAGGCTTGAATATGACGATACTGCAGAAGTTGGAATTCCCGTGTTCAGTTTGAATTCCTTCGAATGTGCTTGCAACCTTTAAGGTCGTACCTATGAGCATGAATAGGGAAATTATCAAAGGTTAGTCTGTTTAAAATTAACTAACTACGTCAAACCCTTGGCCATCATGCCAATAGTAGTTACTCCGAAGCATAATTTAAATAAAATTTGTCAATAAATACCCAAGTAATGCGACGATCGGCTGGTGGTGTTTTATGTTCAAAGAGGGGTTTTATGCGATGCAACAGATATAAAAGATATTTCCTCTGAAAAGCTCTTTTGCCGTGGATCGCGAACGAATTGGTTCTACTAGGCTAGTTAATATTTCCTTTCCTCTTAACGCATGCTGGAACAACTTGGGAGATGGAAAGGTTCCACGTCAGTAATCCTTGTGCGTGTAGGAGATTCATTTTATGTCTTGCGGGAGTTGTGCGCGGTCGCAAGTAAATACGAATTCATTAACCTAGCTGGTAGTCTACGGGGTGCGCGGAAGCAAACGACATGACGTCGACCGCTCGACGGGGCGAAGGACGATGGAGTGGGCGGATGAACCCATTCCATCGATCCTCCTCTACCAGGTCGGCTTGGGTAGATAATGACGTAGAGGTGGTAGTATTGGAGTGGGTGGGTGGGAGAAAGGAAAAGGAGGGCCCGAGACGAGGCACAAGGAGACGAGACGAGGGGATGTATGTAGAATTAGGATAGTGATTGTAAGATTAAGAAAATAAACGAGTAAGCGTGTTGTGACCGCGCTGTCCCCAAGATGACGGGTCACTTCTCCAATCGGTATAGATCGGTATCGGCCACTCACATCGTCGTGATCAATATATACCTATTTCTGCCGTTACCAGCAATTGGGGAAAAAAGAGCATAACAAAGAGCTCTATTTGTGGTCGAGTCCCGAAACAATTTGGATATGCTACGGGGAATTATGTTTAACGCAATGCGTAGTTCTTAGCCGCACGTTTTCTACGACGAATATTTGACCTATCAATTTTCCTTTACACACAAACCTTGTCGAAAGCGGGGTAATGAAACGCGATGTACTTGTACCTCGTTAATGCTAACGTAACAAACCATCAAGATAGACGCCAAGTAGTGTACATACAAATTTACAAATCGACGGGTATGGAAGAATACATCTAGGTATATGTACAAGTTTGGACACGAGAAAGACGGGGCGTTGAAGGGATAACCGATGATCTACAAGGGATCGGAATTTTGCGGCACAAGAAGGGAAACAGGGGAGTATGAGGCAAGTCAAGATAACGAGGAATAAACCGTCCTATATTTACAAGAAAAAAAGAAAAAATACCTCAAGGCTGCGACCTTGTCGTCTTCATCTCCCAAATCCCACGCGCACCCCTCACCAGCCCTTCGAACACATACTTGTCGCCCAAGAAATCCACCCGCAAGACGCCACGACCACGCAGCGCGGGATTGTTGGCCACCCGGCTTTCAAACGCAGAAGTTAGAAGGCCGCGATCGAATTCGTTGAGTTCCTCGTTGAAGAAATGTTTATCTTGAATTGGCGTGTGAAGCTGCAGGTGCATCTGTTCAAAGACCTCGAAAACGGTAACACCATTCGGGTGTCTTTGCTGGATGTCGATGTACCAGGGTAACCGAGGATGCGAGATGCGTAAGATGGAGGTGCTGGGTTGACAAACGAGCTGTGCGAGATCGATGTTGTTGTGCGGTCGGTTGAGGTTCTGGAAATAAATGTCATTAGGTAGGAATGTCGGCTCTCGGAGGTCAAAGTGGATTGGAGGAGCGTTCGGGTCCCAGATCAGGAGTGGGTGGAGGTTTCGGCGGACGGGATCGGAGAATTCTAGATCGCAGTTGCGGTGAGCGTTAAGAAAAATAAAATTGGGTAAAACAGACCTCGAACATCGGACTTGCTTCGTACAAGGCGAGGGAGATGAGCGGCGAGAGCCGCGATTCCTTCCCTTGGAGTATAATCTGGACGCCAATCCTTTGGACGTCTCGCCAAATTGAGAGTGTTGTACGGCTCGCGGGTATACGTTGGGGTATTGAGATGTCCCCACGAGGCTGATCGTTGGAGAGGAATGTGAGGATTCGAAGCAGCTATCGAGTTGGATCGCCTCAAGGGGTACCCGTTCTGCTCGTTCCAATCCCAACCTTCCCCACCCCAACTGTGCTCCCCAAACGAATGCCGCTTTTTCTTCTTCTTTTGGTACCCATTCTCTGCCCCAAACCATCCGGCAGTGATGGGTTGTCCACTCGAAGAGTGGTACGGAGTTCCCGGTGGGTTGGGGCCAAAGTAGGGTGTCTGTGGTCGGGAACCATAACCCGCGGAACCAGGGTACCCGCTGGGGGTGTTAAGTGCGAAAGGCGCAGTAGGCGATAAAGCTCCCCATGTACCCGCCGGAGTTGTCGGAGCCCATGGCGAAGCGGGGGTTTGCCCCCATCCAGGCGGTGGTTGAGCTGGCAGCCATGGAGGTGCTCCTGATGGCCCATATTGCCCGTAGCTCCAGCTCTGAGCGCTATTTGGCGGTTCCGCGGAAGGAGGTGGCCATGGACTCAGTGGTTGTTGGAAACTCGGGTATGGTGTGCTGTGCATGGTCAGCGCGTGGTTCGACGGGGGAGAAAAGCAAATCGGGAATGGTGCTGACTCACCTGCGGCCACGCGTTCCTGGGAAAGCATCGAGAAATCCTGGCTGACCTCCATCAGCCGCTCCCTGGGGTGGTGGGTAAAATGGCGGGTTCTGATCAACTAGCGGCGGCATGTCAGAAAACATCGTGCGATCGTCGCGGACTCGGAGGACAGAATTGAGGATTTTGGGGAAGAATGCTGGGGGAAGATGAGATGCGACGTCGGTTATAAGTGGTCAGAAAGTCATCATGAGCACAGCTCTTGACTGTTGCGAACAAAGTCGAAACACGAGGCATGGCGGTGTTATCTAATCTGATCCGACCTCATCATAGGCCATCTTTTCTTCTCTTGACTCGATAACTACTTTCCACATCCCAACCTTTTCAGCTTTCCCTCTCATCGCAACGTACCTATTACCTCGAGCATATTCCTCACGAGACAACGACGACGACGACAACAAGAGGGAATTTCCCACGACTCCCATCACATGATATGTTCAAAACTTTGTCCGTCTCTCGTCTTTGCCTCTCTCTGTCACATGCCCCGCCAGGAAAAATGTAGATAATACCTGCAGACAGTTCACTCGACAATCTACACACGCTGGGGTGAGTACCCTAATATCGCCACCTTAAATTCCACTGAAAACTCTTCCCCTCCTATCGTAGGTATCCACTTGGGCACATTCTGCACGATCACAACCTCGACCGTCAACGAGCGCTCACTTCGATGACTGCAGAGGACTTTACCGCTGTCTAGACGACCTCAACCACTAAACGCCGCCCACCCCTCCATACGCCGACAGGAAGGATGCATCAGTCAACAATCTGACGTGGTTGCGAATTTTATAAAGTGAGCCCCTTCAATTTTCCATCGAGACATAGCCTTTACTGTTATTATTTACCAGCTTGTTTCTCACGCGTCCTTTTGTCTCCGCACATCGTTCTTGGACGCTACTTAGTGTTATCAGATTCGGTAAGTTGTCCTTTCTCTTCTCGTGTTTCTTCCTCGTGATCAACTCTCCTCTGCATAGCAGCACGTCAGAGACGGCGACTACGATGGAACAGGGAAACAGAGGCCTTGGGCGAAGGTGGCGGTGGGGAATTTTTCAACCCCTTCGTCGAGAGCGGCTACTTACTATCCTGTTCCTCAGAAAATCAGCGAACGTTCTCATAAACAATTTCTCAAAGACTTATCTATGATTGGCGGTGGACAGATAGGCTCAGTCAATACCCTTTCACATCCTTAGGTCAGTACACGTCCATACGGCGCAATGAGCGAGTACCCGTTTTCACTGCCTAAATATCTACAGATCCCCTAAACATCACTTTCTTCACACGACGATGTTTCTTCCGACGACCCGATGGGTTCGAGTGGTGCTCGAGTAGCATGGACTTCGACAATGGGATTTTATCCAGTGCGGCTAGGTGGGATCGCAAGAAGAATCGTGGTCCTTCAACAGTGCCGAGAACATGACGACGGGGGACAGCGGTCATGGGTGATCTTCTAAGCAAGGACTTTTGTGAGTTAGAAACCTTTATCTGACACTCAACCGACACTCACCGAAGCCCTCCACTTCTTCAAAGCTTGAAAGCTTCACTGCCCAAAGCAAATTGGACGTATCCCTGCGGACGACGTTCCGTAGCCAACATAAACGCGTACAACTAGGTTGGAGGACGGGCGGTGTCGGCAACGAGTGGGCTTGCGTTAGTACCATTGGATACCACAAACCTGTGCAAGATGGAGCCGGAATATGGCAAGGCGGTGTTACCGATGAAGGGCTATGAGAAACAGGGTGAGTCCAGACTCCCATCACAATCGAGTGTGAGTTGCGAGTTCTTACCACTCCTGCTAGTCCCATCTCTGTCTCGGTGGTCATGTCGAATAGAACGCCCCAAAACGGGTACAAGGTAAAGCGGTGGCTACGACAATGACGAGAAACATGGTGAATACAGAATTATCAACCGAATTGAGAGCCGATACTTAACCTTACCCATCTTCCTCTCGTTAGGCCCATCTTCATCCTCCAAACGGTTGCAGGCAAACATATTCTTACTTCGAATCGGTCCAAGTTCTCGATCTCCTGTGGGTTGCGGGGCAAACACGCTCCGTTACTATTTTCACTCTCGTCTACAAGTGCGCATTTCCTCATCGCACGATTGAACATGGGGGCCAAACAAACAGCTCAGCGACCAAGTGCCGATGGTGTAATGCATTTCGCTCACCTCTTCCCCCTCTCTCTTTATTTCTACTCAATTCCCATTGTTCTTGGTCGTGCGGAGAGTGTGGATAAATTGCGACTCTCTTCTCCTCTCAAGCTATGGCAGTGGATTAAAGACATCAACGTTCGTATCATGTCCGGCTTTCTTTCCACTCAAGTTTGTACTTATTCGTTTTAGTCTATTCCAGGTTATTATATCACTGTACGAGGTGACAATCTGATATAGTGGAAACCAAGGCGAACCGCGATGGTAAATCTTATCACCAGATCATCGGTCAACCCAGTTTTGAATTCAAGAGTTGAAACTAACGGAATGAAGAGTCGGTAATGATTTCATGGGCATTCGATGTCCTCTCTCCATCGACAGTGAGTAAATGCTTAATCTCTGCCCGCTCCCCTTCCTTCGATGACGTGGCAGGATGACCTTGACAGCAAATCAGTCAACCAGCAGCACATACGACGAAGCGCACGGCAGCTGTAGCCGTCAATTATGAAGCCCATGTCCTGCGTGTGTTTTCCTCCTTGTTCATCGAGTGTTGGCTGACGTGTTTAGAACCCTCAGAGAACTGTGATGATGATTTCGAGTTTGGACAGGCGAATAGCAGCCGAGTACGAGCAGCAATAGGAAGTGTCACACCGACCAAATACGCACACGACCCTCAAACGATACCCAATGCCGCTCGTCAACCACTACTAATAGTCGTACGTTTCTCTATGGCGGGGAGAGCCATGGAAGACTGGGATTTACCTGATATACATGGACGTCACAAGCAAGGCAAGACACGCGTTGAATGGACTGCGACCGAACAAACAGGAAAATGGGATGACGATTTTGAAGTAGAAACGCAGAACAACTCGCGTCGAAAGCCGAAATTCGTTTATGGGATGATGGGCTAGAGTTAGAGCGAAACGCGACGAACTGGATTCAGAACTTGGGCGGAGGGACGAAGAAGACGGGGCTGTCAGTCTTTCTCGGTTTACCTCTGCAAATTCTTCGCCACCACCCCCTCTAGTAAGCTCTTCCTCGTTCTTGTTCTCTATCTTGCTCATCGTCGTTATCCTTGTAGTCGCTCGACTCGCCGCTGTGTCTTATGACGAAGATCAGAAATGGTACATGAAATCTCAATATCTCATGCTCATTCACCTGAATTTTCGTTCAACACAGAACGCCGCCTATGCTTTCCCGCAGGTAAGTCTCTGGCGAATCCGTTGATACGCATCCTTTAGCTGATATTTGATGCAATAGCTGTGTCGTCGGATGGATAGGGATGGCCATGGGTGGTGACGGTGAGTACCTGCTGTCGGGTCGTGTCTTGAATGGGAAGTTATCGTTATTCGTAGACGCCATCCGCGCCAAGACCCCGGCCCTCTTCGGACTCATTGTCAACGGCGAATAGCTAGAAACAGGTTGTAATGGTAAGCACCCGAGGTTGGATCGTGTCTAGTGGATGAAAACTCATAAACGTCGTCAACCCAACCCTCCTAAATCAGCGCGCCGTTGTGGTTCTTGTCGTCTCGAAGGACTGTGTATGGGCGGTAATAGTAAGTATTCGCTCTCCGATCGTGTTTAGTGGCTAGGAACTCACCGTAACTCGTAGGAATCGGCAAGCTCCAATCCTCTTTGCCCTCTGTTTGACTCGGATAAAATAGCGGCGTCGTTGAAGGACTAGGGATGGGCGGTAATAGTAAGTATTCGTTGTCGGGTCGTGTATTGGATAGGAACTTACCGTTACCCGTAGACGCCATTCATGTCAATCTTCGACCCTCCTCGCATGCTCGTAGACGTTGTCAACACCATCCCCAAACCTTCCTACCAGCTTGACGGTGGTTCTCGGTATCTCAAAGGACTAAGGATGTGCGGTGATAGTAAGTATTCACTGTCTGAATCGTGTCAAGTGGAGAGGAACTCACGTCACTAGTAGACACTGTCAAACTCCAACCCACTTCACCCACGACCCTAACAATATTAGCTACTAAGCCGGACCCCAGTTTATTATGAATGCTATTAGCTCCCTACTTCGAAGTTAGTAGTATTAGGGGATTGTTCAGTAACATTAAAATAAAAGGAAAGCTTAACAAAAGGGGATGAGCAGCGGGTGGTTGGTAGATCCAGCCAGAGGGTCCCGAACGACGAGCAGCGAGGTGAGATAAAAAGCAAGAGGGTCTAGACTAGGGAATGCGAGACTCGCAGTCGTCTAGGTAGACAGGTGGTAGTTGTTGTAGTGTCAAAAGGATGTGGCGGCAGTGACCATCGAGACGGGTAGTGACGACGATGGCAGTACAGACACAAAGAGGAACTCAAGATGACGGGGTTCAACTGTTTAGAATTCACTGTAAACTAGATACGCGGTAGCTCTTATATACTCCAGGCAAGGATCTAATTAACTAATTAACTAACCAATGGATAAGTCGTCATTACTAAGAAACGGTTATAACTTATGAGTTAGGACGAATACGATGGGTAGGAAGTAGCTACATGCAGATGGCTAGGATAAAATAAAAAATGTGTGAGGTATGTGAAAGATACCGATACACGCCATAAGCCTGTGAGACTTTGAGTTCATGTAAATGAAATGGAAAATATCTTGCTTGTGCGCGCTATATACACGTGATGCAATATACTAAGGCTGTTCGGTGTTAGTGTATATGTCCGTAACACTGAATGAACCCAACCTGCCAACCGGCTGCAAGACGAATCAGACTACTCCATACCTCTCTCTGCTGCGATGGCCACTATGGCGCTCAACACCCCCGTTCCTACCTGGTATTCCTGTCGACACAAGTTCGAATGCCATACCTTAAAGGCGAAGTACCGCCATTATTCTTACATCCTCCCTGTGACCACGTAAGTCCATCCGATAAAGACATCTCAGGAGCTTGAGGCCAACGCGGTCCAACAGTGCTGGCGGGGCGTGGAAAACGCATGAAAAAACCCACGGATGTTCAGAAAATGCACGATGTGTGGAGGGTCTCGAAAGAGCGACCTCAACCCGCGCCCAATTTTTCCGCGCTGCGGGGTTACTAGCGATCAAGCATAAGGGCGAGCAGAGGGCAAAGTTGTTAAAGCAATTTCGGGACCATTGGTCTCAAGTCTATCCCGACATACCCGTGCCCCTCGATGATGCTGGGCTCCCCATCGACTTTTCAGATGATTTCCGCTTCAAGCTGCTAGCTGACGAGGCCAATTCTCCAGCAGCCTCACCACACCCCAATGTTGAATTGGACAAGAACGACGAAAATCCACTCAATCTAGTCGCCTCGCTCTTTACACCCCCACCCCCTGTTTCTCTCGATTTACCACCCGTTCTAGAGCCCCAGCAACCTTTTGCCTCGCATTCATCAACGCTCAATGGTGATGAAATGATAGAGTATCTCCGACAACATCATTTCGGCATCGTAATCCGCCCCGCCCACTCGGGAATTGAAGGAGGTTTATTTCCTGGTCACAAACCCAAAACCAAAGCACTCCGTGTCGTGTTTGTCGAGAATCCTGACCACCGAATCTCTGCTTCATCTCACCCGTTGTCATTCCTGACGGAGACGTCTTTGGACAAATGGGTATACGATAGGTTGAGGGAGGCAATGCCTGGGTGTGTACAGAAGAGAAGTGGGAAAGGGAAGGGCAAAAACAAAATGGTGGAAGGGTCTGGGAAAATTGATTGCTACATCTCCTCCTGGGTGAGTCAAAATTTAAATAAAAGGTTTCTATTATATTTAACTTGCTCAGCTTCTCTTGGCCGTCGAGATGATGGACAAACCATCGCTATGGAAGGTAACGCTCACATCGTGGCCAAACTTCCTTCAGGCGGTGACCATTCGCGAAGGCCCGACTTGGGCTCTGCTGATGAGGGAAACAGATCTCATCGTCGGGGGACTCGATTTTGAATGTGATTTTTTGTACGCCAACCACAATGCTATCCGTTGCGCATTCCTCACCTAACCGTTCTTCCAGAAATCCACACGCAGCATTTGGCGTGGACAGAGATCTCACAGTGAACTATCTGACGGGAATGAACGCACTCCGTCATGTCGCAATCTGGCCTTCGCCTGCAGAGTCCTTGCTGGCCTCCCAGAAGGTTGAAACCAATCGCGTACTCATTTCTTGTGCAAGTGCTTTGGGCCTGTCGCATCCTTTAATAGCACCAGTGGAGGACGGTGATCTGGATACTGTGGTCCAGTCAATCTTGTGTGGGGCGAGCGAGGGGGTGTTGAAGCGGGATTTCAGCAGGTGGTCAAGGCACGTTATAACACCCCATTCCAAGTTGCTCAAGGCCACCAAAATGATCAGCGACTACCGCGCCGAGGTGGCGGCTCACTGGAATAGTCCCGACAACCTAGTATTCCCCCGCCCAGTGTGGTATTTACAACCATACCTCACTCACCCCATTCATCTAGGAGATGTGAGAGCATTCTTTATTAATGGGTCCTACTACTATAGTATCGCCACGACTCCCCAACAATACGAATTAACTAACACTCCAAATACGTCCGCCACATACAAACGATCTCTCTCGAGTTTCAGGTAAGTCGGCTGGTAACCCTTGCTGACTATATTTTTACGATCTTCATTTCAGGTATGACCCAGACAGCCTGACAAACCCCTCCTCTACTGGTTGGCTCACACTCGACGGCACTCTTCCACGGCCCAGTCCCGCCCTATTCTACAATGAGGAGTCCTTCGAAATATTTTCCCTCAAGATGCTCGGAAAGCTCATTCTTGCAGAAGAGCGTACTTCGGGCGAGCTTTCCTCTCTGAGGATTTTTTCCCGACTCGATATCTCTGTCTACCGCGATACATCTGCCAATGGCTCTGGGTTCCAGTATGTGCTCAGTGAGGTTAACCGCACTCTGAGCACCGCCGTTTATTCTGCTTATGCAGAACCTATTGGAACTTGGGATGCACTCATCACCCACCTTGCGGAAACCCTCCACCTTGCGACGGCGAATGGATGTTTTTTGAGTCACCCTCCCCCTCCGCCTGGGTTCTAGGTCCTTTGGTGGTGTCCCCCTCTTTTTTGTTGCTGTACATACATGAATCCTTGTGCAGTTTAGATAAATTTATTTGGTCTTGAATTTGAGAGTGATGCAAGACTTTTATTATATTACAAACAAGGATGCAACCAGCCCTCACCCGAAAATACTTAATATGATAACTTGGAAAAAGATGGAGGTCCAAGGCGCATTGTCGACGATGTCAGCATGTACCTGTATCCAGTATTTTTTCAATATACCTCGATCTACTGGGGGCTGGCATTGGATTCAGACGAGACCTATACCTATCTTTCGGTTTTTGGACTCCTTCGTTCCATTGGTTGTGGGTCAATGTTGTTTTAAACGATTGATGGAGATCACGTGGCCTCTGTTGGTCGATGTTCGAATTGAACGTTCGTTGTTCTCGACATGACGCCACATCCTCCAGTATCCCTACATGAGGTATGTGATAAATCCCGCCCGTTTTATTTCGAACTCACTTATGTAAACCCAAAACAAGTTCAAGAGTCTTCGCTTTTTTAAGAGGAGACTATCATGCGTCGGTTTGTTATCAAGCCCGCTATATGAATCGACAGTCCTCGATGAAATCGCTGATTGCCCAGAGGATGGAGCATCTGACTATGTCTCTCGAGCCCCTTTAATCTGGCACAAGTTTTCAACATGGCGTCCCTCACAAATTCCACCACCGCCGCGTGTAAAACTCAAAAAATCTGTATCGCCACCTCCTTCCACTGCGAATTCCTCTCAATCCGAAACGTTACCGTCAACGAGCGCTCACTTCTATGACTGGAGGGGACTTTACCGCTGTCTAGACGACCTCACCCCCTAAACGCTGCCCATCCTTCCATACGCCAACAGGAAGGATGCATCAGTGAACAATCTGACGCAGTTGCGAGTTTTATAAATTGAGCCCCTTCAATCTTCCATCAAGACATAGTATTTACTGTTACTATTTACCAGTCTTACTCAAGCCAGCCACCGTGAGTCTTTACCCATATGGACAGCGATGGTCGTCACGAAGAAAAGAAAAATGTCGCTGTTGAGGATGAATATGCGAGACACAGTAAGTTCGGAACTACCACTCCGATCGAGATCGGATTATTCCTTACAAAACGCCCTATTTTCCTCCCAGTATTCCTCGTTTGTCTTCGTTCCGCAAGCTGTAATATACGTGCGTCTGCAGACATTCTTACATGTCGACAAGCACTTACTGATTTACCTAGCCAATTTCGCGACCACGACACATTTCCTGGGCCTTGGCCACTACCGGGAGCAGCGAACAACAAGGCAGAATCAATTAGTGGGCGGTGTCGCCGGTATTGAATGGGGATGGGAGAGAGACAGTGAGTCAGAATAACATTCGGATCAATATCTCACTTGCTGAAGCGTGTACTTTCCTCTCATTAAGCCCCTGTATTCTTCCCCATCTCCCATCACCACCACAGGCTGGAACATAGGTACTTTATTAAACGATCTCACATCTTCGACAGGCATCAACTGACCGAATTACAGGTCCGCGAGTACGGCGAGAGCGCTGAGCATCGAAGAGTGCTGTTGTTACGAGACGACAAGAAGAGCAGTTATCAACAATGATTGTTATAAGACACAGTGAGTCCACAACACCCGCGATCCAATGGAGATTCTTACCGGTACACATGCCCTAAGCCAATCCAGGAGCGAGCGCAAAAATTGTCAAAGAACGGGGACTCACCTACTTCAAAAGCGGCTTCACTTATGCTCTTCATCTGACGGCGAAGTCGAACGTCAAGAACGACGACAATGAGCATGAGACGAGAACGAGAACGACGATTACCCTGGCACTGTCGTTTATGAACTCAAAGAGGCGAGTGACATTCCAGAATTTTTATGCCCACTGAAAACCAATGAAATGGATAGATCTTCACTTGGGGAATATCGGTGTCGCGTTTCCTATTCCAAACAACCATTCTATTGGAGATAATTTTTGATTACTTTGGTAGCCCTTGAAATCGGATACATGCAACAGATCAAGGGATATGTCACTGGGTAGAAATATTAATATACTCTGAGATAGATGTTTTGACAAAAGTATAGTAGCTCGCCAGTAGCGCGTCAAGGAGTGGTCTACATCACAACACTGGAATCATCTCGGAGGGCGGACTCAGCGGTGCACTACACTGGTTCATATTACTATATTAGGATTGAGGTCACGATCACCACATCTATAAATACACTGCGAAGCCGTACAAGATAGAACACAGAGGTGTGCGGGAAGTGCTCCGACGCCACAGAAAGAATGAGGAATGATTGAACTCTAATAGGGCCTATCCACAATTTAACATATTTATTTCTTGGGAAGGATACTCTAGGCCTTATCGTGTATAAGTGATACTTGTATACATTCTCCCGTTATGAAATGAATTTCTTCTCGATATGTTTTGGCTGCATACTGGATATATCTTCCTTGAGCACAGCACGGGGTATAACCCAAAGTAGACCACTTCTCACAAGTACCGTATCGCACTTCCTTCCTCATCCTATGACAAGCGTCAAGAATACGTACAAGAAATGTTCCCGTGGCCTTGGATAGTCTTCGATTCCGCTTGGCTTCTCCTATCATTTATTGTGACCCGTTCCCATCGCCAACAAGCTCCTAGATGGTCGTTCCGCATGAGGGTCAATCTTGGCAGAGGCAAATGTGGATGAAATGGGTATTCAATTCGTCAAGTCACAATAACACGCACAATAACGCCAACTGATCACTACCCCTAGCATGACCCCTCACAAGTGGTGCACAAGATTGGTTTGGAATGGATTAGAATGGCTGTACTTGGTTTCGGTGTGAATTTACACATAGTTGGGTGTCATCTGCCTGATTGGGTGTTATAATTAAGGATTTCCAGGTTCCGAACAGCGGTCGATCAGACGTTAGGGTTGTTCCCTGCACAGTTCCATTGCATTAGCCAATTAAAAATATAGCCTGGCCACCAATGTAAAAGCTGTTGCTTTGGAGCCGTAAACCTCTCATAAGTCTCTCACCACTGGCACGGCCATGGAAGAGCATACTGAACCCAACGCCAACATCCAACCTCTTGAGCCATGGGTATTTCCTCCGGGAACTAACCTAATTCCTGATGGTGAGTATTGCACTATATATTTTCTATTATATATTTTCTCATCTGACAGTAATTGTATCTGACGGTAATTGTAGAGCAATATGTCGATCTCGAAGTGATCGACCTCTCTGATTTTCACAAGTTCGACTCAGGGTATCCATCATTGCAGGATCCAAGTAGGATCGCCATTCATGCTGACATTATTACGCGTGCCATGAAGGCTTTCACCACTGTAGGGTTCATCGCCGTCAAAGGCCACGGGCTGAGTGACGAGCAACTTCATCACCAATTCTCCCTAGGAAAGTTGTTGGCGGCTGTATCGGAGCCGGAGAAGCATGCGTTACATGCGTCTATCAAGGAAGGTAGCTGGGCTGGATATAAGGTAAGTGAGTTTACTGGTTAACACAGGTGTAACCTAATGAGAGGCTAGCCTCAATATTATTACAATAGACCTGATGGTGCTCTCGATACTCTGGAGGTAAATATCTTGGGTAGACTGGTCTAACCTTTAGAATTGACGATCTTCTGTTTCTAGCATTATGACCTCTATCCTTTCACCGCTGTGGAGTCTAGGTTACCTCACGCTGCTAAACCCTATCTTAGTGATTTTAGACAATTTATTGAGGTATTTCCTAGAGTATTCTTTCCGTCTTCGGTCTTCATTTTATAACACCAATGTAGTATAATCACTACACCATTCTCAGGAAGGTCCTTGGAATCATCTCCCATGGATTAGGTCTTGAGGCTGATGCGTAAGTTGTCTACATTTTCGAATACAAGAAAAAAAAACTAATATAAGGAAGTAGATTGTGGAAGCTTCACCATCGTGGAGGTCATGATAACGACGGGGCCCTCCGAGCTGGACCAGATGATAAAATCGAATGGGTGCATACCAAGGATCATCTGCGATATGCACTGTATCGTAAGTTTCTCTGCCACCAAATATTTAAATTAAAACCTTACCACCTGTAAATATTACCCGCAGACCCTCCAACGGAGGAAGATAGGGAGAAGAAAAGGCATCTTTGGTTACCTGGGCACACCGATCTGTAGGTTTTGTCTACTTTCAGCGCTTTCGGGGTTTAAAGTGCACGCACGTCTAGCGGATCCATTACCCTCTTGTATTCGCAACCCATTGCAGGATTGCAAGTGCTCACGTCCGATGGGGAATGGCGCTATATTCGACATTATCCAAATCACATTATTGTTGATTTGGGAGATAGCATGGAATTTGTGACGGGTGGCGTTCTTAAGGCATCGCCTCATCGCGGTAAGCTCTCTCTCAAAAAGGATCAATTTGTTAATGAGTCTCTGACCCTTCCAATCGATCAGTCAAGGAACCTCCTGAGGATCAAAGACAGTGAGTGGTTACACGGGCTTGCTTGTTAAGGTATAAAATTTCTAATAATATCCATGCATGTCAGCCTCGATAGACTTGGAGTCTTCTACTTCGTCCCATTTCTCCCGGATGTTGTTCTATCACCCCTCGATCACCCTTCACTCCGTGCCCTTGGGGCAGAAGATCTATTTGAAGAGTACTATGCGCTTGGTGGAAAGCCAATGACGTCAAAAGGTCTGTGGCAGTGACAACTTATTAAACATTGCTTATTTTCGAAACTCGTTCGTTTAGAATGGTTGGTAGAACGATCGAAGTTGGTCGGTACGAAACGGGTGATACGCCAAGAGAGAGGGCCTCGCGATGTTCTGGAGGACATCCATTTCAGATATAATCCAAGTTAAGCAAATCAGGGTGAGGAAGCCACGCCTACTACATTCTTGCGTATTTCAAGTTCGATTAGCATAAAGATCAAGAACGACTCTATCTTCAAGCTAACAAGGTGGCTGGTAAGGTGGCGACTCGGAGGAGGTGCGAGTTTGTACGTTGAGACAAGATTGAACAAAGAATATGATCCTTTACTTTTCCCTTCCCGGATATAACGTATGAAGATTAATTGAATATTGCCGTTAGAAGGGCGGGTAGCCAGAATTTACGAGTTCTATTTATATGACCCGTTCTTTTATAGAGTGGCCTCTCGCAGGATTTTAACGCTTAATGTGCCACAAAATCCAGGTCTCATTCCAACATCTTCGACAATGGAGTCCCCTTACTCTCCCAATGCTCCCTGAGTTGGCGTGATAACGAAATACCGCCAGTAACTGTAACGTGAGGGTCG
>Ga0307509_10006186_pt1 | contig 16221 bp, 14 predicted proteins | sample 10_EM_MG_FD_202245 | JGI IMG/M metagenome (GOLD analysis project Ga0307509, IMG submission 202245) | Populus trichocarpa ectomycorrhiza microbial communities from riparian zone in the Pacific Northwest, United States - 10_EM | ecosystem: Host-associated > Plants > Roots > Unclassified | place... | reverse complement strand
TGCTCGCTGTCGCACTCGCCGTCGAGGCGGCTTTGCCTGCTGCCCCTGTCGCCTCGCCGACCCGCTGGCGCCTGCGGCAACCCGCCCTCGCCTGACGCCGGCGTGCGACGTGCGCCTCACCACTCGACGTACGCAACATATGAAGCGAACATACTCTCGTGAGCCTTTTTGGCATTCAACGAGATTCGTATTGCGTCGGCTCGATGGAAGTCATAAATTTCTGTAATCATCCTGCTACAGGATATTTCCACGTTGTACTACCCCTAACCCGTCGAGGAGACGAGATGTCGGCTGTTCTGAACGGAGTTCCGGGGCAGGAGCCCACCGGACCCGGTGGCTTCCTGTCCAAGGAACGCATCATTGCCCACCCTGGCTTCAACCGCTGGCTGGTGCCGCCGGCCGCGCTGGCCATCCACCTGTGCATCGGCATGGCCTACGGGTTCTCGGTGTTCTGGCTGCCGCTGTCCAAGGCGCTCGGCGCCGCTGGCACCGGCACCTGCGCCAAGGACATGAGCCTGTTCACCGAGTTGTTCACCACCACCTGCGACTGGCGCATCGCCAGCCTGGGCTGGATGTACACGCTGTTCTTCGTGCTGCTCGGTTCGTCGGCAGCGCTGTGGGGCGGCTGGCTCGAACACGCCGGCCCGCGCAAGGCCGGTGTCGTGTCGGCGCTGTGCTGGTGCGGCGGTCTGGTGATCTCGGCGCTGGGCGTGTCGATGCACCAGCTCTGGATGCTGTGGATAGGCTCCGGCGTGATCGGCGGCATCGGGCTGGGCCTGGGCTACATCTCACCGGTCTCGACGCTGATCAAGTGGTTCCCGGACCGGCGCGGCATGGCCACCGGCATGGCCATCATGGGCTTCGGCGGCGGCGCGATGATCGGCTCGCCGCTGGCCGCCGACCTGATGAAGTCCTTCTCGAGCGCCACCAGTGTCGGCGTGCTGCCGACCTTTCTGGTGATGGCCGCGCTCTACTTCGTGTTCATGATGGGCGGCGCGCTGGGTTACCGCGTGCCGGCCAGCGGCTGGAAGCCGGCCGACTGGACGCCGCCGCCCACCGACACCAAGAACGCGATGATCACGCAGCGCCACGTGCACGTCAGCAAGGTCTGGGGCATTCCGCAGTTCTGGCTGGTGTGGATGGTGCTGTGCATGAACGTGTCGGCCGGCATCGGCGTGATCGGCATGGCCAGCCCGATGCTGCAAGAGGTCTTCGGCGGCAACCTGATCGGCGTCGCGAAGAAGTTCGGCGAACTCGACAAGGCGCAACTCGCCGCGATTGCCGGCGTCGCCGCCGGCTTCACCGCGCTCTTGAGCCTGTTCAACATCGGCGGGCGTTTCTTCTGGGCCAGCCTGTCCGACAAGCTCGGCCGCAAGATGACCTACGTGGTGTTCTTCGTGCTCGGCGGGGTGCTCTACGCGAGCATTCCCAGCAGCGCAGCGGCAGGCAGCCAGCTGCTGTTCGTGGGCGCGGTCTGCATCATCCTGAGCATGTACGGCGGCGGCTTCGCAACCGTGCCGGCCTACCTGGCCGACCTGTTCGGCACGCAGATGGTGGGCGCGATCCACGGCCGGTTGCTGACCGCCTGGGCCACCGCCGGCATCCTCGGACCGGTGGTCGTGAACTACATGCGCGAATACCAGCTCGGGTTGGGCATCCCGCGCGAGCAGGTCTACAACCAGACCATGTACATCCTGGTCGGCATGCTGTTGATCGGCTTGATCTGCAACCTGCTGGTGCGGCCACTGGCCGACAAGTGGTTCATGACGCCCGAGGAGCTTGCCGAAGAGAAGCGCCTGTCGCATGACCGCGCAGTGGCGGCCGAAGCGATCGGCGCGGGCACCTCGACGTCGGTGCAGCGCACCAGCGGCGTGGTCGTCGTGCTGGCTTGGCTGGCCGTCGGCATCCCGCTGGCCTGGGGCGTCTACCGCACGCTGCTGAGCGTGGCCAAGTTCTTCAACTGAAGAACCGGCGTGGAGCGGCTGCCTAGTGCAGCCGCATCCCGCTGATGCCGAACAGGCCGATGAGCCCGATCGCGATCAGGTAGATCGCGACGATGAAGTTCAGCAGCTTGGGCATCACCAGAATGAGGATGCCCGCGATGAGCGAGATCAGCGGGGTCAGGCCGAGGTGGATGTTCATGGCGTCGGGTGCGTTGTGAAAAGAAGCCGAGTCTAGAACCCGGCCTTGGCCTCGAACATCGCGAGGTCGCTGCGCTGCAACAGCGTGGCCGGCGTGTCGCCGGGAAGTGCCTCGGCCACGCCGATGCTCACGCTGATCTGCAGCGCCGGCGACAGCTGCGGCCAACGCAGTCGGGCGACGTTGGCATGTGCGCGCTCGCAGATCTGGTGCGCCACCTCGACGCTGGTGCGCCGAAACAGGATCACGAACTCGTCGCCGCCCAGCCGCGCCGGCAGGTCGGCTTCGCGCACCGAGTCGCGCAGGGTCTGCGCCACGGCCTTCAGCACCTCGTCGCCCACGGCGTGGGTGTGGGTGTCGTTGACGCGCTTGAAATCGTCCACGTCGATCAGCGCGACGCAGACCGGGTGCTGCCGGTCCCAGCCATCGCCCAGTGAATTCGCGAGTTGCGTGTCGAAGCGTCGGCGGTTGGAAAGAGCCGTCAACGCATCTTCGTAGGACAGGCGCTCGAGCTCGTGCGAGTGGCGCACCAGCTGCTGCAGATGGTGCTCGCTGCGGCGGATGTCGAGCTGCGTCTGCACGACCTTGTGGCGACTTTCGAGGATGTCGGCCTGGACCCGCAGTTCGCGCCGCCGGTGTGCTCGCCCCTCGTCGAGCGCCAGCGCGTACTGGCCCTGCTCGCGGTAGATCTGTGTCAGCAGGAAGTGGCCGATGTAGGCCATCTGCTCGAACTCGGCCACGCCGGCCTTGTCGATCAGCAAGGTGGCCTCGCGCTGCGCCGCAGCCAGGTCGCGACGGGCCATCGCGAGTTCGGCGGCGACCCAGTGCCCGAAGAAGTTGGCCACCTGCGCATAGCTGCCCGGCTTGGACCGGTCCTGCGCCGCGCGCAGCTGCTCGTCGGCGGCGGCGAGCTCGCCGCTCCAGCACCGCAGCAAGGCCTGGGCGCAGCGGCCGAAGCGCTGCAGCACCGCGCGCACGCCCGGCAACCCGGGGAACGGCGCGTCGTCTTCGAACAGCGCCGCACACAGCGCCAGGCGCTGCGCGAGTTCGTCGGTGCTTGGCAGCACGCCGTTGAAGTAGCGCTCCTTGAACAGCCGCACCGCCTCGAGCCACGCCAGGTTGATGCGCGGCAGCAGCACGTCGCCGTGAGGGCCGTTCAGCAAGGCCAGGCGCTCGGCTTCGCGCAAGGCCGCCTCGGCATTCACGAAGCTGCTGGCCCAGAGGTAGGCCACGCCGAGGTAGTTGTAGAGGTGAACCTGCTGCGGCCCCGGCGGCAACAGGTCGCCCAGCTTGACGCTGAGCAGGGCCGCTTCCACCGCCTCTTCGTCGCGGCCCAGGTAGCTGTTCGAGTGCGACAGCAGCGACAGCGCCGAGGCCTCGCCGGCGATGTCGCCGTCGAGCTGGAACAGCTTGGCCGCACGGTGCGCCGTCTCGATCGCGCGCCGGAAGCGCCCCAGCACGCGGTCGAACTGCGATAAGGCCATCAGCGCCTGGCCTTGCGCGACCCGGTCGTTCTGCTCTTCGGCGGTCTTCAGCACCTCGGTCGCCAGGCTTCTGGCCGCTTCGACCTGGCCGGCCTCGAGCATCTCGCGGGCCGTGGTCAGCTGGTGCTGCGCCTCGGCCGTCATCGCAGCGCGCACGCTCATCCCTTCGGGGTGGCCTGGGCCGGGTTGATCAGGAACTTCTCGCCGGTCGCGCGCTTGCCGTAGGCCGCCATCACCGCCGGTTGCAGCGCATCGACCAGCGAGATCTCGCGCGTGTAGTGGCTCTTGAAGGTCGTCTTCAATTCGGCTGCGACACGCTGCTTCAGCGCCTGCGCCGCGGCCGGCCCGATCTTCTGCAGGAACGGGAACAGCAACCAGCCGCCCATGCCCCAGGCCATGCCGAAGCTGCGGTTGAACTCGGTCGGGCCGGTGTCCAGCCCGCCGTAAAGATAGACCTGCTTGTGCGTGGTCGAGCCGTAGCGGCTGTAGACCTTGGCGCTGCGGTTCAGCGCCGCCTCCATTGCCGTGAGGATCTGGCCGGCGAGCCTGCCGCCGCCGGTGGCGTCGAACGCGATCGTCGCGCCGGTGGCGGCGATCGCATCGGTGAGCTCGTCCATGAAGCCCGGTGCGCTCGCATCGCACACGTGCACCGCGCCGATGGACCGCAGCAGCGCCGCCTGCTCGGGCTTGCGCACGATGTTGACCAGGCCGACGCCGTCCTGCTGGCAGATGCGGTTCAGCATCTGGCCGAGATTGGACGCGGCGGCCGTGTGCACCAGCGCCGTGTGGCCTTCGCTGCGCATCGTCGCGACCATGCCCAGCGCGGTGAGCGGGTTCACGAACGACGAGGCGCCGTCGGCCGGCGTCGCGCCTTCCGGCAGCAGCAGGCACTGATCGGCCGGCAAGCAGCGCAGCTGCGTGTACATCGCGCCGCCCAGCACCGCGACCGTCTTGCCCATCAGGGCTTGCGCCGCGGCGGACGACCCGGCCGCGACGACGACGCCGGCACCTTCGTTGCCGACCGGCATGGACTCGTCGAGCCGGGCCGCCATGCTCTTCAGCGCCGCCGGCGGGATGCGCGCGGTGATAACAGGCCGCGCGGCACTGCCGGAGACGACCGCCGTGCTCATGTCGGCCGCGCCGAACAGCAGCCCCAGGTCGGACGGGTTCAGCGGCGCCGCTTCGATGCGCACCAGCACCTCGTTCGGGCCAGGCTCGGGCACCGGCACGTCGGCGAGCGAGAGTTCGAGTTCACCGCTGCGCTTGATCAGCGAACGGAGTTGCAGGTTGGTGCTCATGGGCCAGTCTCGATGGGTGTCGGGGTCGCGACGACCGGCCGCCGCAGGAACGGTGGCCGCACCGAGATGATGCCTCGTCTGTGCGGGCGCCGGTGTCGGTGGATACGCCGTCGTTCAGCCGGCCGGCCTCAGCGCCGCCGCCCGCGCAGCCATTCGAGCACCAGCAGCAGGCTGGTCGTGAACAGGATCAGCAGCGTCGCGACCGCCGCAATCGTCGGCGAGATGTTCTCGCGGATGCCGTTGAACATCTGGCGCGGCAGCGTCATCTGCTCGGGCCCGGCGAGGAACAGCGCGACCACGACCTCGTCGAACGAGGTCGCGAACGCGAACAGCGCGCCCGAGATCACGCCCGGCGCGATCACCGGCAGCGTGACGCGGAAGAAAGTCTCGAGCGGGCTCGCGCCCAGCCCCAGGCTCGCGCGCACGAGGTTCTGGTTGAAGCCCTGCAGCGTCGCGAGCACGGTCGTCAGCACGAAGGGCGCGCCGAGCGCCGCGTGCACCAGGATCAGCGCGGTGTAGGTGTCGCCCAGGCCGATGTTCGCGAAGAACAGGTAGGTGCCGACCCCGACGACGACGATGGGCACGACCATGGGCGCGATCAGCACGCTCATCAGCAAACCCTTGAACGCGAACTGCGTGCGCGACAGGCCCACCGCCGCCATCGTGCCGAGCACGGTCGCGATCAACGTGGCCAGCGGCGCGACGATGAAGCTGTTCTTCGCCGCCCGAGCCCACTCGGCCGACGAAAAGAGGTTGTGATACCACTTCAGCGACCACGCCGGGATCGGGTAGACCAGGAAGGAGCTGTCGCTGAACGACAGCGGGATGATCACCAGGATGGGCAGCAGCAGAAAGCCGAGCACGGCGATGCACACGGCGCGCAGCGCGTACCAGCCGAGCTTGTCGAGCGGCGTCGCATACGCGGGGAAGATCGGAAGGAATCGGGCGAGCATCATCACCCCAAGCTCAGTTCGGAGTTGGTGACGCGGCGGTAGATGCCGTACAGCACCAGCGTCGCGGCCAGCAACAGGGCGCCCAGCGCGCAGGCCATGCCCCAGTTCACCGTGACGTTGGTGTATTGCGCGATGTAGTAGCTCAGCATCTGGTCGTCCGGACCGCCCAGCAGTGCCGGCGTCACGTAGTAGCCGATGCTCAGAATGAAGACGAGCAGCGCACCGGCGCCGATGCCGGCATAGGTCTGCGGCACGTAGACGCGGAAGAACGCAGCCAGCGGCGGGCTGCCCAGCGACACCGCGGCGCGCAAATAGGTCGGCGGCACGCTCTGCATCACGCTGTACAGCGGCAGGATCATGAAGGGCAGCAGGATGTGCACCATCGCGATCACGACGCCGGTGCGGTTGAACAGCAGCGCGAGCGGCTGGTTGATCAGGTGCAGGCTCTGCAGCGCATGGTTCACCAGGCCCTCGGACTGCAGCAGCACGATCCACGCGGCGACGCGCACGAGGATGGAGGTCCAGAACGGCACCAGCACCAGAATCATCAGCACATTGGCCTGGCGTGCGCTCAGCGTCGTGAGCCAGTACGCGAGCGGGTAGGCCAGCAGCAGGCACCACAGCGTGACGACCAGGCTGATCTCGAAGGTGCGCACCAGGATGCGCCCGAACGCACGCTGTTCGGGCTCGACGCGCTCGATCGCGCCCTTGGCGTCGCGCCGCAGGTCGACCGAACTCAGCAGGTAGTCGGGCGTCCAGCGCGACGCGTTCTTCGCAATGGCTTGCCAGTACGGCGCCTCGCCCCAGCGCGCATCGAGCGCGAGCAACGCAGCCTGGATCTCGGCCGCCGAACTCGCAGTCGTGGTCTGCGGCAAGGGCAGCGCCTTGTAGGTCGACATCACCAGCGAACGCGCGCCCGGCATCTCGCTGTTCAGCCGCCGCGCCAGCGCACCGGCGTCGGCGCTGTCGGGCAGGTTCGCCAGGTCTCTGGTCAGCGACGCGTAGGCCTCGGCCGGCGGCGTGCCTTCGCGGTTCCAGCCTTGCAACGCGACAGCCGTGCGCGGCAGCGCGTTCGCGACCTCGGGGTTCTCGATCGCGCGCTTCAGCAGCACGACGATGGGCACGAGAAAGGTCAGCGCGAGGAACAGCAGCAGCGGCAGCGTCAGCGAGAACGCACGCAGCTTGCGTTGCTTCTCGGCGCGGGCCAGCGACTGGCGCAGTGCGCGCGGGTCGTCAATGCCGGGAAGCGCAGGGGCGAGGGTGGAACTCATGATGAGCAGCGATTCAGCGGCCGCTGTGGGATGGAGACGCGGCCGCCGGTTTCGTTACTGCGCGGCCCAGGAAGCGAACCGCTTCTCGAGCTGCTCGCCCTGATCGGCCCAGAACTTCAGGTCGAACTGCAGCGCATCCTTCGAGTTGGCCGGCGAGGTCGGCAGGTCGCTCAGCACCTTGGCGTCGAGCTTGGCGAGCGCCTTGCTGTTGGTCGGGCCGTAGGCGATGTTCTTCGCGTACTCGGCCTGCGCGTCGGGCGTGCTGGCGAAGGCGATGAACTTCAGCGCCGCGTCCTTGTTCGGCGTGCCCTTCGGGATGACCCAGTAGTCGAGGTCGTAGATGCCGCCGGTCCAGGTGATCTTCAGGTTCTTGCCTTCGCGGTTCGCGGCGTCGATGCGGCCGTTGTAGACGGTGCTGATGGTCACGTCGCCGGCGACGAGGAACTGCGGCGGCTGCGCGCCGGCTTCCCACCACTGGATGCTGGGCTTGAGCTCGGTCAGTTTCTTGAACGCGCGTTCGGCGCCGTCCTTGGTGGCGAGCACCTTGTAGACGTCACCCGGCTTCACGCCGTCGGCCATCAGCGCGAACTCGAGGTTGTAGCGCGCGCCCTTGCGCATGCCGCGCTTGCCGGCGAACTTCTTGGTGTCGAAGAAATCGGCCCAGGTCTTGGGGCCATCCTTCAGCTTGTCGCCGTTGTAAGCCATCACGGTCGACCACACGAAGATGCCGACGCCGCATTCGGTCACGGCCGCGGGCAGGAAGTCGCCCTTGGGCGCGATCTTCGAATAGTCGAGCTTCTCGAACAGCCCTTCGTCGCAGCCGCGCGCCACATCAGGTGACTCGACCTCGACCACGTCCCAGGTGACCTTCTTGGTCTCGACCATGGCCTTGATCTTGGCCTGCTCGCCGTTGTATTCGACCGGCACGACCTTGGTGCCGGTCTTTTCGAAGGGCTCGTAATAGGCCTTCTTCTGCGCGTTCGCGTTCGCACCGCCGAAGTTGATCACGGTGATCTGCTGCGCCATCACGGGCAGCGCACAGCTGGCCGCGGTTGCAACAGCCAGGGCGGCGGTCAAGAGACTCTTTTTCATGGTGTGACGTGCTCCAGTGGAGTGGGAAGGGAAACGGATCAGATCAAAAAAATGGCGCTCAGGCATAGACGCGCGTCAAGTCCGGTGGAAATTCCAGCCAGACGTTGTCGCCCACCGCCGGCACGCTGGGCGCCGACAGCGGCAACTTCACGGTCGAGTCGGCCTGGCCGTCGCCGACACTGCACAGCAGCCGCAGGTGGTCGCCGAAATAGATCACGCTGCCGACCTGGGCCTGCAGCACGTTGCTGCGCTCGCCCGGTGCCTGCGCGCTCTTTTGCGGATGAAGCACGATGCGTTCGGGCCGGATGCCGGCCTGCACCTTCGCGCCCACCGCCGCACCGTTGACGTTGACACCGGTCAGCACGCGGCCGTCGGTCAGCACAATGCCACAGCGTTCGTCGTCGGCAGCGCGCACGGTGCCGTTCAGCATCGTGCTGTCGCCGATGAAGCTGGCGACGAAACGATTGGCCGGCGTCTCGTACATGCGGTCGACCACATCGATCTGCTGGATCGCACCGTCGTTGAACACCGCGACGCGGTCCGACATCGTCAGCGCCTCGCTCTGGTCGTGCGTGACGTAGACGAAGGTCACGCCGAGCTGGCGGTGCAGCTCCTTCAACTCGATCTGCATGTGCTCGCGCAGCTGCTTGTCGAGCGCGCCCAGCGGCTCGTCCATCAGCACCAGCTGCGGCTCGAACACCAGCGCGCGGGCCAGCGCGACGCGCTGCTGCTGGCCGCCCGACAACTGTGCCGGGTAGCGCTCGGTCATGCCGCGCAGCTGCACCATCTCGAGCGCCTTCGCGACGCGCGTCGCCTGAGCCGCCTTGTCGACCTTGCGCACCGTGAGCGGGTAGGCGACGTTCTCGCCGACCGTCAGGTGCGGGAACAGCGCGTAGTTCTGGAACACCATGCCGAAGTCGCGCTTGTGCGGCGGCGTGCGCGTGATCGGCTTGCCGTTCAGCAGCACCTCGCCGGCAGTCGGCGACTCGAAGCCGGCCAGCATCATCAGCGTCGTCGTCTTGCCCGAGCCCGAGGGCCCGAGCAGCGTCAGGAACTCGCCGCGGCGGATGTCGAGGTCGAGCTGGCGCACCACGAGCTGCACGCCGTCATACGTTTTCTGCACGCCGACGAAACGCACCAGCGGCTCGGCGCCATCGGGCGCGTGACGCGGGCGGGCGCCGGGGGCGGCAGCCGTTGTGGACGCAGCGAGATCGGGATTCGACATGCCGTGTCCCCGCTTCAGTCGGCCGCCGCGGTGCAGGCGGCCAGGCTCTCGGCCAGGATCGCCATGCCCTCGTCGAGCAGCGCATCGGCGGCCGTCAGCGGCACCAGGATGCGGATCACGTTGGCCGAGGTGCCGCACGACAACAGGATCAGCCCGCGCCGCGCCGCCTCGGCGACGATGCGCTTGGTCAGGTCGGCATCGGGCTGGGCCAGGTCGCCGTTCTTGCACAGCTCGATCGCGACCATCGCGCCGAGCCCGCGCACGTCGACGATGGCCGGCGTGCCCCCCGCGAGCGCCTGCAGCCCGGTCAGCAGCCGCGTACCGACCGCCTTGGCGCGATCGAGCAGGCGGTCGCTCTCGAACACGCGCAGCACCGCGAGCGCCGCGGCACAGGCCACCGGGCTGCCGGCGTAGGTGCCGCCCAAGCCGCCGGGGCCGGGCGCGTCCATCACGTCGGCGCGGCCGACCACGCCCGAGATCGGGAAGCCGCCCGCCATCGACTTGGCGGTCGTGATCAGGTCGGGCGCGACCGGCCATTGCTCGCTCGCGAACCAGGTGCCGGTGCGGCCGGCGCCGGTCTGCACCTCGTCGGCGATCAGCAGGATGCCGTGCTTGTCGGCCAGCGCCTTCAGCCCGCTGATGAACTCGGGCGGCGCCACAACGAAACCGCCCTCGCCCTGCACCGGCTCGACGATGAACGCGGCAACGCGGGTCGGCTCGATGTCGTTCTTGAAGATCAGCTCGACCGAGTGCAGCGCATCGGCCACGCTGATGCCGTGCAGCGCGTTCGGGAACAGCGCGTGGAACACTTCGCCCGGGAACGGTCCGAAGCCGGTCTTGTAGGGTGCGACCTTGCCGGTCAGCCCCAGCGTCATCAGCGTGCGGCCGTGGTAGCCGCCGGTGAACGCGATCACGCCGCCGCGGCCGGTGAACGAGCGCGCGATCTTCACCGCGTTCTCGACCGCCTCGGCGCCGGTGCTCAGGAACAGGCTCTTCTTCGCAAATTGACCCGGCGCGAGCGCGTTCAGGCGTTCGGCCAGCTCGACATAGCTTTCGTAGGCCAGCACCTGGAAGCAGGTGTGGCTGAAGCGGTCCAGCTGCTCCTTGACCGCCTCGACGATCTCGGGCCGGGTGTGGCCGGTGTTCAGCACCGCGATGCCGCCGGCGAAGTCGATGTAGCGGCGGCCTTCGACGTCCCAGACCTCGGCATTGACGGCGCGGTCGACGAAGATCTCGTGGGCCTGGCCGACACCGCGGGCCACGGCGGCGTGGCGGCGGGTCATCAGGGCGGCGTTGTTCAGGTGGGCATCGCGTTTCATGGCGGATCTCCGTCCTCGGGGGGGAAGCGAGACTGTAGGCACCGATGCGCCGCCGCACCATGTACAAAACGCCACGGCGGTCGGTGTACTGTACTGGTCCGGTGTCCTGTACATGGAAGCACTGATCAGGTGCAAGACAATCAAGCATGCTTACGCTGCACCCCGACACGTCCACGCCCCTGGTCAGCCAGATCGTCGACGGCCTGCGCCGGCTGATCTCGGACCAATCGCTGCGCCCGGGCGCGAAGCTGCCGTCGATACGCGCGTTCGCGGCCAGCCACGCGGTCAGCGTGTTCACCGTCGTCGAGGCCTACGACCGGCTGACGGCGCAGGGCTGGCTGGTGTCGCGCGCCAACGCCGGCTTTTTCGTGAAGCGCCGCGCCGACGAAGCCCCCGCCCCCGGCGAGCCGCCGCGCGACGACCCGCGCTTCGATGCGCGCTGGTACCTGCAGCACATCTTCGAGACCCGGCGCCTGGCGCTCAAGCCCGGCTGCGGCTGGCTGCCCAACGACTGGCTGTTCGAGGACGGCGTGCGCCGCAGCCTGCGCCACCTCGCCAGCGACGGCGCCGAGCTCGGCGGCTACGGCCTGCCGCACGGCCACATGGCGCTGCGCCTGCTGATCACCGAGTCGCTGGCCGAACAACAGATCACGGCCGGCCCCGAACACGTGCTGCTGACACAAGGCTCCAGCCAGGCGCTGGACCTCGTCGCGCGGCAGTTGCTGAAGCCGGGCGACGCGGTGCTGGTCGACGACCCGGGCTACCCCAACCTGATGTTCATGCTGCGTTTTCTGGGCGCGCGCGTGATCGGCGTGCCGCGCACGCCGGGCGGCTACGACCTCGCCGCGCTCGAAGCGCTGCTGATCGAGCACCAACCCAAGGTCTTCTTCACGCAGCCGCGGCTGCAGAGCCCGACCAATTCGGTGACACCGGTGGCGCAGCTGTTCCGCGTGCTGCAGCTGGCCGGCCAGCACGACATCACGCTGGTCGAGAACGACCTGTACGTCGACCTCGACACCGAGCGCCGGCCCTCGCTCGCCAGCCTCGACCAGCTGCAGCGTGTCGTCTACATCGGCAGCTACTCGAAGACGATCTCGCCCAACATCCGCGTCGGCTACCTGGTCGCGCGGCCCGACCTGCTCGACGACCTGGCGCAGCTGAAGATGCTGTCGGGCCTGACCTCGTCGGACCTGACCGAGCGCTTGGCCTTCGGCGCGCTCAGCGAGGGCCGCTGGCGCAAGCACCTGAAGTCGCTGCGCGAGCGGCTCGCCGAAGCGCACCAGCAGGTGGCGCACCAGCTGACCCAGCTCGGCTTCGAACTCTTCAACGAGCCCAAGGCCGGCATGTACCTGTGGGCGCGCCACCCCGACCTGACCGACAGCACCACGCTGAGCCAGCAGGCCGCGAACGAGGGCGTGATGCTCGGCCCGGGCCACCTCTTCCTGGTCGAGCCGCGCACCACCGGCTGGCTGCGCTTCAACGTCGCGTTCAGCACCGACCAGCGCGTGATGGACTTCCTGGCACGACAGATCGACGAGCAGGCCGGCAAGACCTGATCGATCAGCGCGCCCTGCTCAGGCCGCGTCGCGGTAGGCGCCGAACACGTCGCGCAGCGGTGCGGCCGCGCGCACCGCGGGCTGGGTCAGCGAACGCTCGATCTCGTTCAGGTGGCGACGCATCTCGGTCGCCGCACCGGCGCCGCTGCCGGCGTCGAACACCCCCAGCAGCTGGCGGTGGCTGTGCGCCACGCACATCGGCTCGCCCGGCGCCTTGTACAGCGCCATCAGCAGCGAGGTGGTCGGCAGCAGTTCTTCGAGCAGGCGCACGAAGATCGGGTTGCCGCTCATGCGCGCGAGCTGCAGGTGGAATTCGCCGGACAGGCGGATCGCCTCCTGCTTGTTCTGCGAGCGCGTCGCGCGTTCTTCGGATTCGACCAGCTTGCGCAGCAGCGTGCGCTGCTCGGCGCTGAGCTTGCCGGCCAGCCGCCGCGCGACCTCGCACTCGACGACGCGGCGCGCGTCGAACACGTGCTCGCCGTCGCGCCGCGTCGGCTCGGGCACCATCGCGCCCTTGTTCGGGCGCAGCAGGATCACGCCGTCCTGCGCGAGCTTGTGCAGCGCCTGGCGCACCAGCGTGCGCGAGACGGCAAAGGTCTGTGCGAGCTCTTCTTCGCGCAGCCGCGTGCCGGGCACGAGGCGGTGGTCGATCACCGCGGCGTAGATCGCGTCGTAGACGCGGTCGGCGGCGCTGACCGGGTCGGCGGCCGGGGGCGTCTTATCGCTCACTGCGGCGCAGCAGCCTCATCAACGCGAGCGTGCCGCCCATCACCGCAAACGACACCACGGTGGTCACGGTGCCGAGCGCGTAGATCGCCGGGTTGGTCACGGTGCTGGTCAGGCCTTGCAGCTCGAGCGGCAGCGTGTTGACGTCGCCGATGGCCTGCGAGGTGCGCGCGATCTCGTCCCAGCTCAGCGTGAAGCCGAACATGCCGACGCCGACGAGGCTGGGCGCGATCAGCGGCAGCACCACAAAGCGAAAGCTCTGCCACGGTGTCGCGCCCAAGTCGGACGCCGCTTCTTCATACGCCGGGTTGAAGCGGTTGAAGACGGCCAGCATGATGAGCAGCCCAAACGGCAGCGTCCAGGTCAGGTGGGCGCCCAGCGCCGAGGTGTACAGGCCCATCGCGGTGCCGTAGTTCTCGAGCAGGCCGGCGAGGCCCAGGGTTTCGAGCAGCGTCTTCACGGCCGTGTCGATGAGCCGGAACTGCAGCCCGATGCCCAGCGACACGACGATGGACGGCATGATCAAACTCGCGACCGACGTGTAGAACAGCAGCGCCGAACCTGCGAACTTCTTGCGGAACGCGAGGCCCGCACCCAACGACAAGAGCACGGTGCAGAGCATCACCACCACGCCCAGCGCGACCGAGCGGCGGAACGCGGCGGCGATGTCAACCACGCCCATGCCTTCCCACAGCTTCGCGAACCAGTGCAGCGAGATGCCGCGCATCGGGAAGGTCAGGCCACCTTCGGGCCCCTGAAAGCTCAGCACGAAGATCGTGATCATCGGGCCGTAGAGGAACAGCACGAACGCGGCGAACACCGCCGCGAGTGCGTAGTAGCTGCCGGGGCGTTTGCCTTCGCGCGCATTGCCGCTCATCAGAGCTCCTTGCGGATGTCGACCAGGCGCGTCAGACCCCAGATCATCATCAAGGTGATGGCGAGCAGGATCACCGCGTTGGCCGCGGCCATCGGGAACTGCAGGTAGGACGTCTGCACCTGGATGATCTTGCCGACCGACGCGATCTGCTGGCCACCCATCACGCCGATCGTGACGAAGTCACCCATCACGATGGTGATGACGAAGATCGAGCCGATGATGATGCCGGTGCGGCTCAAGGGCACGACGACGTTCCACACCGTCTGCCAGCCGCTCGCGCCCGAGTCGCGCGCGGCCTCGATCAGCGCGCGGTCGATGCGCATCATCGAGTTGAAGATGGGCACGATCATGAACATCGTGTAAAGGTGCACGAACGCGAGCACGACCGAGAAATTGCTGAACAGCAGCCACTCGATCGGCGAGTCGATCAGGCCGAGCCCTTGCAAACCTTGATTGATGACGCCGTTGCGGCCGAGCAGTGGCACCCACGAGATCATGCGGATCACGTTGCTGGTCCAGAATGGCACGGTGCAGACGATGAACAACAGCGTCTGCGCGCCGACCGAGCGCACATGGAACGCCAGGAAGTACGCAACCATGAAGCCGATCACCAGCGTGATCGCCCAGACCAGGAAGCAGAACTTGAAGGTCGAGAGGTAGGTCTTCAGCGTGACGCACAGCTCGCTGGTGTTGCTGCAGCCGTTGAACACGTCGATGTAGTTCTGCGCGCTGAACGCCGGGATCAGCTCGTAGTCGGTCGCGTGCCAGGTGCTGACCGTCGCGACCAGGACCAGCGGCAACACCAGGAACAGCAGGAAGACGAGCGCGAACGGCGTGGCTTGCAGCCAGGCGAGCGCGCCACGCGGTTTCATGCCGCCACGCCTGTCGAGCGAGCGCAGCGACGCGCTCGATCAAGCCACGCCAGCGGATCCGGCTTTGCCGGTCCGCCAGGCGGCGCCCCTTGGGGGCAAGAGCGAAGCGACAGGGGGGCCAACATTTACGCGGCGACGAACTCGTTCCACTTCTGCACCATGTACGCGTTCTCGTCCATGATCGCGTTCCAGCAGGCGATGCCGCCCATGCGCGCCTCGTAGCTGCCGCCGTCGCGCACGCTGCCGGTCTTGGCGAGCAGGTCGCCGTTCGGGCTCTTGATGTCCTGCGTCGCGGCCTTGCCTTCCATCCAGTAGGCCCATTCGTAGGCCTCCATCTTGGCCTTCGCGGTCTCGAGCACCGCGCTGTAGTAGCCCTGGCGGTTCAGGTAGGCGCCGGCCCAGCCGTCGAGGAACCAGTTGATGAACTCGTAGACCGCGTCGGCCTTCTTGCCGGTCACGGTCTTGGGCACGCCGAAGCCGGCCGCCCAGGCGCGGTAGCCTTCCTTCAGCGGCTGGAAGGTGCAGGCGATGCCCTTGGTGCGCACCGCGGTGACGGCCGGCGACCACATCGACTGGATCACGACCTCGCCCGAGGCCATCAGGTTCACGCTCTCGTTGAAGTCTTTCCACAGCGCGCGGAACTGGCCCGCCTTCTTGGCTTCGATCAAGGTCTTGATCGTCAGGTCGATCTCCTTCTTGGTCATGTTGCCCTTGTCCGGGTACTTGTAGAGGCCCGAGGCCTCGACGACCATCGCCGCGTCCATGATGCCGATCGACGGGATGTTCAGGATCGCGGTCTTGCCCTTGAACTCGGGGTTCAGCAGTTCCTTCCACGAGTCGATCGGGCGCTTGATCAGGTCGGGGCGGATGCCCAGCGTGTCGGCGTTGTAGACGGTCGGGATCAGCGTCATGAACTGCGTCGGCGCGGCCGAGAACTCCTTGGCCGTCGGCGACGCGACGTACATCACCTTCTTCGGCGCCGTGCCCTGGTCGCCGACCTTCTTGCCGGCGACTTCGCCCTTGGTGAACAGCGTGGTGATCTTGTCGGCGTTCTTGATGCGCTTGGTGTCGATGCCCAGCAGGTTGCCGGTCGGCAGGATCTTCTTCAGCGAGAAGTACTCGGTGTCGATCAGGTCGAACGAGTTGGGCGCGGTGACGGCGCGCTTGGTCACGTCGTCGGTCGTGACCGGGATGTACTGGATCGTGATGCCGGTGTCGGCCTTGAACTTGTCGGCGATGGCCTTGTCCTGGTTCACCGCGGTGCCGAGGTAGCGCAGCGTGATCGGGTCGGCGGCGCGCACGTAGGGGAAGGCCATCGCGCCGGTGACGGCGGCCGCGCCCTTGATCAGCGAACGGCGGGCAGGGCTCTTGGGGACGGTCGTATCGGACATGGCGATCTCCTCGGTTGA
>Ga0307509_10006185_pt1 | contig 16222 bp, 25 predicted proteins | sample 10_EM_MG_FD_202245 | JGI IMG/M metagenome (GOLD analysis project Ga0307509, IMG submission 202245) | Populus trichocarpa ectomycorrhiza microbial communities from riparian zone in the Pacific Northwest, United States - 10_EM | ecosystem: Host-associated > Plants > Roots > Unclassified | place... | reverse complement strand
AGGTTCAAAGACTCGACCGTGCGTGTTCACCGTCCATATAGATAGGCCTCCTTATCCGCATTGGGGATAAGGACAGTATCTATCGACGGCTCGATTATCTCCAACAAGTTGCCTGCAGATGAACCCACATCGTGAAGTAGCTGAGGGAATGCCAACTAGGACGATAACCTAGGACTCCCACCCTGCCCACGACATCTTCGTGCTCTAAGCTATTGCAGTCTGTCAAATCTCTCGATCCGGCGTCACGGCGCGGTTGAACGTTGATGGCCGAGGGAAAAGCAACGCGACCGTCACGTGAGTGAAGTAGAGCGAGTGATCTCATTCCACATCCAGCCCGCCTCCGAAGCGACAAGGGACGTAACATGGAACAGGTCGAGCGCCAATTCTCTCTCACTGGCCTCACCATAGACTCGGACCCGTCTCTTCGCATGCAGGCACGCCCTCCAAGGACGGGGATCGCCCCAGGCGCAGGAAAACCTCGAGAAGATTTTGGTTCCAGTGGATTCAAGAAATCGCCACGGAAATCGAAACCCGACAAGACGCGCCCGGCTAGCACGCAGTCAATCGCCATTTCAATAGACTCGAGCGAAGACGACGACGATATTGACTTGTTCGACCGCGCTTCTGGGACTCCGCAACTCAGGGTGGCCAAGGTTCGAACGACGACCGCATCGGGTTCGAGAGACATCTCCGGGGGTCCTTCTGGGGTTATGTACAAAGGGCAAGTCCATAAGTACCATCCCGAATATCTGCCCAAGGCGAAGCTTCCTAATTTCAAGAAGAATAAATCCAAGAGTCAGACTGAGGATGGCGGGGACGGTACTTCAACCCGTGCGGATACCCCAGATCGGCCACAGGGCCCACCACCGAAGAACCCGCCTCTGACCCCGAAGCGGACGCGGCAAATAGTCAGCAAGGGGATCCCTCCAGCCTCACCACCTCGCTCGTCCCAACCCTCATCTTCTCCCCCTCCGAGGCCTAGACCGAAACCCCGCCCTCGTCCAAAGCCTGTCACTCATAACCCCAAGAGAGTGGACTCTTCCGACGAAAGTGGTAACCCCGTCGGGGATCGCGTGGAAGAAGAACTTGTCCCATCCTGCGCGAGAGAGAGCCCTCAACCTGTGAAGAAATACATCCCGAAGGCGTTTCCCCTCCTGGACAACCCGTTCTTCCACTCAGACCGCCCGTTGCGGGTCGTTTCGAACCTATCACCCTCTCGTTCACGCCGATCTTCCCCTGAGGCCCCACCTATCCCCTCACACGGATTGAAGGGCAAGGGTAAAACACTCGTATCTTTTGACAATGGTGCGGACGACGACACTAGTTACGCTCCCCAACCTTTCCCCCTCTCCACGAACTTCATGAATTTTACCCCGAAGGCTTCAAAGCGACAGCCTGAAGACGAAACCCACAGCGGGGGATCAGAGAGGAAGAGACTCAAGGAATCCTTGCCAAAGTAAATTCAACCTTGTCCCTCCCACAAAACGGTATTAACTTGTTGAAGCGAACTATTGCAGGACGATCTTCCCAGTATTGGAAACCAAAACCCTGATTTCTGTAAGTTCTACCCTTCTTTTGTACCACAAAATGGGGGTTTACGCGCATACACCCCAGTTTTTCTTGACCCTGACATCGATCCAACTACTCTGTGCCCCTGGTGTGACCAGCAACTACCCACAGACCCCACTCCTCGCCTTAAGTCGCTCATAGAATCCGTCCGGTCCAGGTCATACCCGTCACCCCGTCCCTCCAACCCTCTTGGCCTCGGTGCTCCACTTACAGCGTCCGTGGCCGTTTGCCAACGTCATCGCTTCGAGTCACACCAGATCCCAAAAGCTCAAGCAAAGGGCTGGCCGACGAAAATCGATTTTAGGAGAGTTAAACCTCGAGTCGAGGCCCTCAGGGCCAAACTAGAGGCGTTGGTATTGAATAAATCCTCGGGCACAGACGATTTGATCATACTGGATGAAGACGAGGAAAGGGCGAGAGATTTGTGTCCGTTTTGGATGGAGATGATGAAAGAGGTGAAATCCAAGGGCACGAGAGCTGTGGTCAGCTCCAAGGGGCAATTCGCAAACTTCAGGGCCCTTCAGCCCGGATAGTGAGTGCGACCTGGGATTTCAGCGACCTAGCGCTAACCCTTCTGATCCGCAGTTATGGCGAACTGGGTTACCTCATCATCCACCAAACGATCTACCAGCTGTTCCCTCCTGACACCATCGATCCGCATTCCACCACCCCTCTCACCCCAGGGGACTTTGTACAGCGCATCCTTGTCCCCGAGGCCGCTGTGCACTTGATCATGGAAGACCTCCACTCTACCTATCCAAGCGCAATAAAGACGCTCCGGGAGAGTGCCGAGTACGGCGTGGCCATGTTCCCCGATACCGGAGCGGACAACGAGGAGGGTACGAAAGCTGCTGACGACGTTGTCAAGGAACGTGCCAGGGCGAGGAGGAAGCAGCTGTTGGAAGAGGAGGTGGAGATTCAGCAACACGATTCCTCGGAGATGGAAGTGGAGCTCGAAATTTTGAGATCTTCCTCACCGCCCAAACCCACCACCCCCAAGAAGCGTCGTAATAAACAAGCAAAATCAGGGGCGAAGTTTCTCGCTGACACGAAAGAGAGTGAGCGGGACTCAGAGATGATCGACTTGTGCGGGCCACGCACCCCTACTCACCAACCTCCTACAGTAAAGTCTAGGAGACCAGCCTCTGGGTATCGCTCCGACGCGTCGAACGCTTCCAATTCGTCTTTAGCCAGCCGGGCATCGACTAGGTCAATGACAAGGAAGCAGACTCCCAAGGTTGGTGCTCGTACGACGCAGGCTTCAGACCCACCGCTACCTCTGCCCGCTTCTCAGCCTCCCAAACAACAGGAGTCTGCATCGTCATACAGAGCTAAAACGCCGTCGGATCGCAGCTCTGACGTGGAAGTCATCTCTGACCCCAGCACTCGGAACACTCGGAAGCACGCCCTGGATGGGACCAAGTCCGCTCCTCAACCACACGCGAAGAATTCGAAGAGCACTGGGAAGCGACCAACAGGATCCGCCCGCGCCAAATCAACTTCCGAAACTGACTCAGATGACGAATTGCTGAATTCAAGCCCATTCAACGTTGGACGACATGTGTCGCGGAGAACTTTATCCACTGAGCTGAGGGATCTGGATATGGACGAGACGCCGAAGCCGCAGAAGATCACGAGTATGAAGTTGAATCCGGATCCTTGGAGGGTTTCCACGGTAAGTTGGAACCTACTACTCGCTTTCCCCACCCTCATTTCTGATTCCGCCTCGCATAGTCACGCCGTTCGGGAAGCCGCAGCTCACAAGACCTGTCACACCTGGTGGAGGGGGATTAAGATACTACATACTGCTCGGCTGCCTAAGCCTTATTCTCGACCCTAGATCGTGCTTCGACCACCCTTAATGGTATGCTATGATCACTCATTCGTTGGCTCGCTTCCAGCTCGAGCAGGTTGAGTAGCAGCCTCGGAGGGTTGAGAATGAGCAGTGCCTTCCCACCCGGGTATGGGTTCCCGCCCAGACTTCCCAAGTCGTCGCTCAACTCGAGAGAAGAACTCTGGAGGGAGGAAGCCACTTTCGTTGCCTGGTGTGAGAATTACGCCATTTGCGGAAAGTTGGAATTTGTGGCCCGTATCCAGAGCTCTCTGGAGGTCGATGTAAATGAATATGTCGGCGGAGTTCCGCATTCCTGTACGGGAATTAGCGATCTGGCATCGTGAACGGTGGGTTGAAAACCGTACCGCTGACGACGGTATCCCCAGCGAGACCTTGGGCGATGTGGATGTGGTTCCGTTTCATCTTCGAGAGGCCTTGCTTCTCTGAGAATGGATAAGGGCGTGGATCGTTGGCGAAGAGCAGTGGTTCAGCGTACCTATCGAAGCCCACGCCTTCCTGTTCGTCCCGTGGACGGCCATGGGGACTTCCTCGGCTGAGAAAATGTCTTTACCCTCTACTTCGACTGTCTGGGTCGGGTCAACTCGAGGAACAGATTGGGACTGGAGGCGGAGGTACCTGCAAGGAATGACCCTGATTAGCACGGATGACCCAATCCGAGGGCGTGCCATCTTGGCCAACGTCTTGTACAAGGTGGTAACGCTGTTTATTGTCCTCTTCCACGATGGATTGTAGGTTTTCGAAGTCTAGTTCCCTGAATTTTGGGTTGGAAAGCTATGTCCAGAGATAATGTTAACCGGGGAAATATGCTGGGCGGACACGAGTGATTAACCAACTAGATCGTTGACCAGGACGAATCCATCCGGGCGTATGCGTATGCCTTCCTTCTCGGCTCCGTGCCTAAGCACATAGGATAGAGTTTTGGATAGACGAGTCTTTGGATCATCCCTTGGACTACCCCTGAGCTTTCCCGAAGGCTGTTGGTGTGATTTCCTGTCCTTTTGTTTCGTTTGCTTCGGGTGTTCGTTCATGACTGCCCTCTGTGCGTAGTTCCTGGAGTATGAACAAACGAATCTTGACGTTCGCCTGATAAACGGGCCTAGCATCAAACTTGGGGTGAACAAGACGAGCAGATTGGCGATCGATCAGACCAGCGGAGATGGGCGTGGTACGGCGGTGATGGTCACCATTGTTCCACACTCTCGTAGCTCTCTGTTTATGCCAACCGCCGACCAGGCTTTGAACGATAATGTCTGAAGACATGCGGAACTGGCGGCCGCTCTTATCGTCTGCAGCCAACAAACTACAAAACTTTAAAGGATATCTCGCCACGAAAGATCCTCGACCCCTCTCCCCAGCTTCTCCATCGCCGTCGTTTCAGAGAGGCGAGGGCGACCCCGCGAGTTACGGAGCTGATTCTGGTTCTGGTACCAGACAATCTTGGACGCAATGGGCGGGTGATAAGCTCAGGCGGAGTGGCCAGCCCGAGGGGAACAACGTGAATGTTGTGGAGAAGGTCTCCTTGTTCCCTGGATGGGCGGCTCGGAGATTGCATAACTCCTCTCCGGGTGAAGGTGCGCGGTCTTTACGTGTTGTGCATGCCGTTTCCCTGAAGAATTGTCGTAGACACCCACTTCGATGCCGAGGCCTATGTGGCGGGGTTCGCCGCGAAGCTCAACAATCCTGAGTCCATGTCGCGGTCACAAAGAGCATTCCTGAGGCTCGCAAAAGGCGTGCACCACTCACACAGTACATTGTTTGGCGTAACTCAACTTTGTTGTAGGATTCGCTGCCCTTCCGAAACTACAGGAAGAGATACGATCTGGCCAAATTCCTCAAGATCACAAGTTCGACGCGCCACTCAGTAAATCTACGGAAGATCTGTTGGCTCAGGTAAAGCTACCGCCCCCTCCGTCCGAAATGACAGAGGCAAAGGAGATGCAGAGCCTCGAGGAGCATTTCAGGAAACTGACTAATAATCCGGACCCCAGTGATTCAGCCTCCTCTTCTGCCGTTGCCACACCACTTCGCCGTTCTCCCTCTGTCTCATCGCAATCTTCCTTCTCTTCTGACATCCGACCTATTGAGAGAACGTCCTCAACGGCTAGCCACGTTCAGGAACTCCACGCCAACCTTGAGCGGCGACTCATGCCGTTCTGGTCGTCGGCACTTTCCAACAGGACGGTCCGGATATCTCTATACGGTTCTGAGGATGCCGTTTCGATAGCACAAGCTTTAGGAAACGAGGCCTATGATTACGATGACCCCAGATTGCTACCGATTGCCTCCCGGGAGGTCACCACCGCCCAGGATGGATCGTTCCAGGTCAAATTTGGCGTTTCTCGGGATGTTCTACTCAAACACCCCGACGGCGCCCAGGTCGCTCTCGGGGATGTGACAACGGAATACGATTTCTTCATCCTCGCGGAACTCCTCCCACCACCACCACCACCACCACCTCCGCAACCTACATCTGTAGGCCCGCAACCGGTCTCAGTCAACGACACTCCGGTATCCTCGGCGCAGATTAAAGTCCCGCTATCTTATACCCCCGTGCGAGTGATCTCGGATATTGACGACACTGTCAAAACGGCAAACGTTTTGAGCGGCGCGCGGGCCATATTCTACACCGTTTTTGTCCAGAACCTTGTGGAGATTGTTATCCCTGGCATGGGCGATTGGTATACAAAGATGTGGCAACGTGGAGTTCGGTTCCATTATGTGGTTCGTCCTTTCGTTCTCAGTTCTACGGGGTTAGCAATAAAACCACATCCAGTCCAACGGGCCTTTCGAGATCCTCCCCGTACTCAATGAGTTTTTCCCACTTGCAAAGCTCCCGCCAGGTCCGAAATCCAATCCCGGAATTTATTCTCCTCTGACTGACCGTCTGGTGCAGGGTCCATCAAGCTGCGTTCCTACGGAGGAAGGTCACTATTTAACGGTTTCCTGTCGGCTCCCGCGGCTCGCAAACGCCAGGGAGTTATCGATATTCTTAACCACTTCCCCGAGTCCCAGTTCATCCTCGTCGGTGATAGCGGCGAACAAGACATGGAACTTTACTCGACGGTCGCGATGGAACGGCCCCAACAGGTCCTCGCGGTCTTCATTCGGGATGCTCGCGGTCCCTCGGAGGGAGAACAACCTCAACCTGTCGAGGATCCCGTCGGTGCCACCACCAACACCAGGTGGAAGAATTATACTCATCGTTCAGATTCCACGGGAAGCGCGAGGAGCGTTCGTCAGACACCCCGTGCCACCTCGGACGACGCGACGCCGGCTCAGCCTACAATGACGCCGGGTCCGACTCCCAACTACCAATATCGACAAACGTCCCACGGCAAACGTCAAACCTCGGTGGATTATTTCAACCAATCCGGCCGCTCATCCCCCAGCCTTGGCAGCACCAACGACAACGGGTCCCCGTGGCTCAGTAACACACAGGTTCAAGAGGAACCGGCGACGGGGGAGATTGAAACATCTGTGGGACTCGGGCCGAGGCCAGCAAAGACGTCCGATGCGGAATGGAAACGGTTGGAACTGCAGATGCGTGTCGATAGGGCGAGGGTGAACATGCCCCAGAGTGTGAAGTTCAGGTTGTTTGTGAACCCAGAGGAGTGTGTGGAGGCGTTCGAGGTGTTGGATTGGTCAAGCAAGAAGGGTACCAAGCCAGACCCGACCGCCACAATCAGGGTAGGTCAGACTCCCGGTCCCCCCACCGATGCCAAATCGAATGGAAATCTGGCGGATATTTAATTCCTTTCGCGTCGTAACAAACACCATGTACTATTATGAAGTGCGTATGAAACAAAGTCACTTGTACGATAAAGCTGCTGCGTGCGACCGCAGGCCGACCATTATAGCTCAGGAGTGGTGCTCAATGTGGGTCGAGGTGGGGGGAATAAAGAGATGGGGGTTCACCTCGATGGTGGGGAATACAAGTGAGCGAAGGTATTAGTGGATAATGACGAGACCAGCGAATTACGGACGAAGAGCAAGAGGTCATGACCGTGACTCCTTGATCAACTTCTCAATGTTCTCCAAGAGACTCAGCATCTCCTGTACAAGTGATGTCGATCAGTAAGACTACATGCTGGGATTAAACGGGAACGTACCGTGCTTTTGGGCTCAAACTGAAGGCCAATATTGACGGCGTCCCGTGCTTCCTCGTATTCTTGTAAAGCGATGAGAGCCTTGGCTTTTCGGAAGTGGCCCTTGCTCCACGGACGCTTGAGATTGATAACGTGCTCAGCATCCACGAGTGCGCTGAGGAAGTCACCAGCTTCGAGAAAGGCGACGGAACGGTTCGACAGAACAGTTGCCAATTCTTCCCTCATGATCTGATTTGATTCCCACATAGGTCGTTGCACGGCAATGCTAGAAGCCATGGTGTATCGCTGGAGGGCCAAGTCGTATTTTTTGGCTTTGAACAAGGCCTAGGTATGAAATTCGGTTGTTAGGTGGTGGTGACGTGACATGACGCAGACGGACGCACGTTTCCTTCTTCCTTGGTCCCGTTGATCACCTGCGACAGTTTATTGGAGACAACATTTGGGGGTGGGGGGCACCGGAGGCTCGGGTTTGTCGACAGCAGTTTGGAGAGTCTGTTCAGGCGGGTGAAGTCCAAGCCGTTCTCTTCGTCGACTTCCTCCGAGTTTGCTCCTGAAAGGACGGAGATACCGTCCGGACCGCCGAGTTTGAGGTTTACTGGCTTGAAGTCGGCGTCGATGACCGCCTGCAGGACGGGGTCTGGGGCGGGCTGCACGATCGTCTGGTGCTGGTGCTGATGCTGAGCCATATCGTGGATGTTTAGCGAAGAGGTGGTTGACGTGTTAATTCTTTCCTAATCGGGCGGACCGGGACCCCGTGAACTATTTGCCTAATTAGGAAGGATGGCCGGGGTCTGCCGTCGCTTAGTGAGCAGAAAGGTTTGTTTTTTTTTCTTTTTCTTTCTTTCCTCAACGGTGATCCTCACCTAGAAACCGCCTTCTCTAACATCCTCTGTCTCATAGACAAAACCAAGTTTTCACTCAGCATCCTCGTCAAAAGTATTCGCTTAATATGACCAATGGACCTGTAAATGGATCTGCTTCGCTCGAGAGCCCATTCGGTACGTCCACCCCCCTCCAGCTGGCACAGCACTCGTCTGACACCCTTCCCCACTCGCAGCCTCTCTGGGTATAAACGGCGGAAGAACTGCTTACGTCCCCCCTCATATGAGAAATCAGCAGCGGGCTGCCTCCACTCCCTCTCTTCCCTCTACTGGGTGAGCGCAAGTGTGGCCCCTCACAACTCCCATCAATCTGACTCTTCCCTTCCTAGGAACGGCTGGAACGACTCCCGCTCTTCCACACCCTCTTTTCGTAACAACGACGCCTTTTCTAGACCACCCGTTCCAGACAGAGGCTCCCGCAGTGGCCATGTCACCCCCGACAGAGGTGGCGGCAACAGGTGGGGTGGGGACCGACCTCAATCCGCTGGCGGCTGGAATGGCCCCCAGAAGGACCACCGCGGTGGAGGGGGTGAACCACCTTCTGGTTACGGTACTTGGAGGGATGGAACCCACATCGCAGGCGGGCGTAGCGTTCGTTTGGAGAAGGAACTTTTTGGTGAACCCAACGACCCTTCCAAGCAACACACCGGTATAAATTTCGAAAAGTATGACGATATCCCCGTCGAGGCGACCGGCGCCGGTGTTCCAGATCCCATTACTACCTTCGGGGGCTCCCCCCTCGACCCCGTTCTTTTGGAGAATATCACCTACGCCCGTTACAACACCCCCACCCCAGTCCAAAAGTATTCGGTCCCTATTGTAGCTGCTGGCAGAGATTTAATGGCCTGTGCCCAGGTACGTCAACTCGTTCATTCCTTTTACACCCGATCACTGACTTTCGAGCGCATCAGACCGGCTCAGGTAAAACTGCCGGCTTCCTATTCCCCATCCTTTCCGCTTCCTTCTCCCAAGGCCCCCGTCTCCCTCCACCCGATGCTGGTGGTCCATCCTACAATCGCTCGCGCAAGGCTTACCCCACCGCATTGATCCTCGCTCCCACCCGTGAGCTGGTCAGCCAGATCCACGACGAAGCTCGCAAATTCGCTTATCGCTCATGGGTCCGGCCCGCCGTCGTCTACGGCGGTGCTGACATCAACACTCAGCTGCGTCTGATCGAGCGGGGCTGTGATCTTTTAAGCGCCACTCCCGGACGTCTTGTTGATCTCATCGAACGGGGTCGCGTCAGCCTTGCCAACATCCGTTACCTCGTCCTTGACGAGGCCGACCGCATGCTTGACATGGGTTTCGAACACCAAATCCGTCGCATCGTTCAGGGAGAGGATATGCCTGGTATCCATGACCGCCAAACCCTCATGTTCAGCGCCACCTTCCCCCGTGACATCCAAATCCTCGCCAAGGACTTCCTCAAGGACTACATCTTCCTCTCCGTTGGCCGTGTTGGCTCCACCTCGGAAAACATTACCCAGAAGATCGAGTATGTCGAGGACCACGATAAGCGCTCTGTCCTCTTAGACATCCTTGCCATGGAGCCCAAGGGTGGTCTGACTCTTGTGTTCGTCGAGACCAAGAGGATGGCCGACATTCTCTCCGACTTCCTCATGGCCAGCAACTACCCCGCCACATCTATTCATGGTGACCGAACCCAGAGGGAGCGTGAAATGGCCCTCCAAACCTTCCGTCAGGGTCACACTCCCATCCTAGTTGCCACTGCCGTCGCAGCTCGTGGTCTCGATATTCCCAATGTCACCCATGTTATCAACTATGACCTTCCCTCCGACATCGATGATTACGTTCACCGTATCGGTCGTACTGGTCGTGCCGGCAACACTGGCAGTTCCACCGCCTTCTTCAACCGTGGTAACAAAAACATCGTCCGTGACCTCATTGAGCTTCTTCGTGAGGCAAACCAGGAGATCCCTGGTTGGCTCGAGACCATCGTTCACGAGAACGCTTTCGGAAACGGTGGCGGTGGCGGCTTCCGTGGTGGTCGGGGCGGTGGACGTGGACGAGGTAGGGGGAACGCCAGCAGGGACTACCGATCCGCCAGCAGCGGCGGAGGTCACGGTGGCGGACCAAGGAGCGCTGGTGGCGGAGGCGGTGGTGGGGGCGGTTATGGTGGCGGTGCCAGTAATCAGTACGGTGGGGGAGGATACACTGGCGGAGGAGGAGGAGCAGGAGCAGGATGGTGGTAAACCCAATAATCGGTGCTGGACCGGCCAAACCTTAAACCCCTCACACGAAATCACCCCAGCATCGTCCAACAGATTTCCCTTTTCGCTCAAATCTCGCTTTTCTTCGACCTGTCTTCCTGGACTCTTTGCGCTGCTCTCATGACCCATCGTTGGCTTTGTCTCGTTGCTCATCTGCTCATTGGTTGTTTGTTTTGGCCCTATCATTATTGTCTTATCCTTTCACTAATCTGGCGTGCATACTTCCCACTTCATTCTCCCCTCTTCCGTTTTGTCATGGCACGCACCTTCCCTTATGTTTTGTCTCCGCTCGCCTTTTTATGATCTGCTAATTCCTAGACGTCTTCGGGGCCTTTTATGATTATGAGCAGTATTATTGTTACACATTTCGTCGGTCGACGTTTCGCGATACCCGCTTCTTTTGCGACACGCAGTCGGACGTTGTTATCTCTTCCCCTAGTAGCATTACGAGGCAATCTGTTGTATAGAGCATCGCATACACACTCGCATTTCTGTACTTACTACCCTATAAACCACATGTCTTTTTTTCCGACCGGTTTTGGTGGGATCGATCACACAGGGACCGGTCGATTGAGGGTGGCCTTGGCTGGATATCCCGTTCGGGGCGTGCTATCATTTCTGAAGCGATACCACCACATCGTGAGCGACCTGAGTGGGATTTCAGAGAACAGATCCAAACGCAAATCCTCCATTCCCGGTCAAAACATTCCACCGAATTCCATTTTTCGCAGTCCCTTCTCCAAACCTGTTATGTACAGAACATCCTCCCCGATCTTTGACGTGCCAGAGTTCCCTCCTCTCAGGAGGGTCAAACCCCTACCAAAACGAAAGCGCATACATCCTCCGTCCGAACACGACTACGATTTCAAACGAACGGATGGTTACCCGACTCCCGCCGCTCCCCCTCAACACCGGCCGTCTTCGACCACCCCACCCTCGATTTCTGGCCGGAAAGGTGACGGCACGAGCCCTTCCGAGAAGGCTGGTGTCCACGCCGATAGGATCTCTGCCCACCTGGATTACTACAAGTCTACGATCCTCGGAGACAAGTTGTCCAATTCGACGGAACGACAGGATCTTTACGCCGACGACTCCCCTCGGAAGAAGATAGCCCCTTCGGGCACTGGCGGAATCCCCAGTATTCATGACATCCCATTGGCTGCCTTCGGGATTTACGTCCCAAATGCTAATTCTGGTCCCGTCGGTGATGGCTCGGAAGGGGTTGACGAAGACCACGGCGAGGGGGATTACATCGACCACCTGCAACAACACGGAAACACAAAGAAGAGAAAGGTTCCTGCCAACATGTCTGGAGGCGGGAGGCACGGACACCGTGGGGACGCAGGGTCGGGGGATAATTCCGGTGCGGATGACGATGACGGACAGGGTGGCTTTTGGGGGAGTGGGGGTCTTGGTGGTGTCACTCGTGGAATTCCTACCGGGAGACCTATCGAGTATGACCATCCCCCTCAGTCCGGGGACCAGCCTCCCTTATCTCCTTCCTCCACCTCCGGTTCGACCCTGGCGCTTCTACCCGGGCGGAGACCGAAGATGAGTGCCGCCACTCGGGCCGGGTTGCAACATAAGGAAGTCCTGAAGAGTAGGAAGAAGCAGTTGGCCGCTGTCCTTGGTGCTCTGTCTCACGGCGATACTCTTGCTCTGGACCAGGCGTTGTCTGCACGTTATCCATATGGCTTGCCTGGCGAGCTCAAGGGGGCCCTGGTCCCTCCGAAGACCTGGCTTTCTAAACGGAAAGGGCCTCGTATACTCAGGGAACTCAGGGCCAAAAATATCGACGGAGCGGAGAATACTGACTCTGGTTTCCCCTCCGGAGACTTCTCATTCGTCCACGACAGTGCTAGTAAGTATCCGATTGAGCCCGCGTGTATGTACGGGTATCTAATGGCGCTGTTTCAAAAGCCTCAGATCGTCTCAGAGCAACGAGGGAAGAGGTGGCAGTCCTCCATAGCAAGTTTGAGGCTGAGCTAGCCAGACAGGCAGCAAAATCCGCTGAAGCTTCGAGGCAGACAACCACTGCTGTCAGTACAACCAGCTCCAACTTGAAGCGTTCGGCTCCAAGTAACAAACAGCCGACCTCTGGAAAGGCGTCCAACACCAAACCGGTTGACCCTCCCCCCGAACCTCCCGTGTCCACCAAGAAGGGAAAGAAAAAGAAGAGGTCTGCGCTGGCTAACGCTTCCAACCCTCATCATCTCCGAAATTACGTCCCCTCCCGGCTCCCAAATTCCGGCCAGACCAACTCCACCCAAACCACCAACCCCCAAAACTACCTCAGCCCACCTCCCCTTCAATTCCTCTCGGCCCGCCTTCCACCTCGGCGAAAACGATACGGGGACGCTAACGCGACTCCCCCTCCAGCAACGCTGGCGAACCCTGCGGACGAATGGATTTGCCCGTTCTGCGAGTACAAGTTGTTTTATGGCGAGGAGGTGGAGTATCAGCGGGCGATTAGGAACAGGAAGAAGGTTTTGAAGAGGCGTAGGAGGGCGCAGGAGAGGGCGGCGGCGGCTGCGAGTGGAAAACCCCCGTCGGCTGCTGCTGCTGCTTCGGAGAGGGATGATGTTACTTATGATGATGGGAACCGTGAGGCAGAGTATGAGGGACCGTACGCCAAGGATGCTGTCCAGGGACAATATAAACCCCCGCGATGGAAGGCTGCGGATGGTACTGTTGACGAAGGGGCTGGAGCGACTACGACTGGCAGTGGGGTATAACAGCGATCCCTGCGTTCTGCTCCTCGGTTCCAATTCCGCATTGAGCGCCCGTTGTCCCTTCGCCCTCTCCCTCTTTCTCCTCTTTGCTCCATTCCTCGTCTCCCCTCGGTTCTCTCCTTCCCTCCACGCCATCCGCGCCTCGCGCCACCCCTGGCTTGGATACCATGGAAATCCATTCACCCGTTTCGACGTTTGGTATTCCTTCCCCTTAGATTTCTCTGTATCCCATGGTACATGGTTTTCCATTTGTACAGTACACGCACTTCCCCCCGCATTCCATCGCACCCTGGATAGCGGTGCGTCTCATTGTCACAGCAATATTATCCGATTATCTCGAGTACCTAGCATGATTTTGCCGGTGGACTCGGAGAAGACGCATCGTATAACGTCATCTAGGGGTCGTATATTGGTTCAGGACACGGCCAAGTTTTTCGGCAGGGGCTTGGTCATGATGGATGCTTCACTCACCATTGGGGTTCCAGGATTTGACAACGAAAACGTCCTCCGTTGACTCGGTATGGGGAGCGATTTCGCATAGCTCTTGCAAGTCATCGCCAGATTCCACCGGCACACCTGCTGGTGGGCTTTGATCCGAGTCGCAAGAGACCGCGACAACGAATCTCTCGAGTCCGCGTTCGACCCAGATACCACGCTTCCCCTCTGGCCCTAGTTCAGCATTTAATGCCAGGTGCTCCCCCCTCTTCTCCTTGATTCCCACTGGGGGTTCACATAAACCGAAGACCCCAATGAGGTCGATATCTATCCTAGCTCCGAGCCCGGAAGGCGCGTAATCCGGTTGTAGATCGTGACGCGGAAGTAGAAGAATCCTATGGTCGTCTGATGCGCGAGGGTGTAGATGATACGAGAATTTTCAGGGGATTCTGGGTTGGGTTGTGGTTCGGATAGGGAGGCACCTGTGAGGGCAACTTCCGGGTAATTGAGGTGAAAGTGGTAGGGATCAGGACCACGTTCGGAGGTATGTTGTTCATCGGGGTCGAGGATGTGGGGAACATAGTGTAGTTCTATCCACCTAGGTCTGAACGATAGGATATAATCTCCCACCATGCGTAAACCGAGGATAGGTTCCTGGTCGTCGCGTCTGAGCACGGGACGATTACTCGCTGAACGTACTCACATATGCATGATCGTAGTCCGCCCTGGGTGTGCTGATCATGGCTGACCGGCCGCAGGTCCAGTCACGAGCCTGGATACCGACGCCAATCAGTTCTGTAACTGTTGCGCTTCGAGAGGGTTCCAAGGCAATTGTCCCGGGCTTTGAATCGGGAACAGTCCCGTGATCTGTGAGTTGGAGGGGATAGCTCCTCGGTTCCGTCAGATGGACCCGGCGTAGTATCTGCAATGTGGATCGGGTCCTAAGAGTGGTGGCTAAAATATATCCTACAGATCCTCATGCCACACGACCACTCACTTCCGAAGCCCCATGATGATGTCACCCTTGTGAGGGTCCACGGCGACTGTAGCGTCTAAAGTCTCGTCCTGGAAAGGGTGCGAGGTCGTCTCACATAACTTTGGGAGATACTCTTGGGTATCCCAGATGGTAGGCGGACCCTCCGCTGGAATGGGTACGGCCCATCGATCATCCAGAAAACCCAGGAGGCGGATGTAGCCTCTTGCGAGAAGCGTCAAGCAAGGCCCACGCAGCTTCTGCCACAGGTGCCCTACCGTGCAGGAATGCAACACGGCTTTCTCGAGTTCGTGGTATGAAAGGCTATCCGGGCGACGGGACCTCAGAGCCCGTGGTAGTGGTGGTTGGAGGTCGCGAAGTAAGTCCTTCCAGAGGAGTTTGTCCTGAGTCAGGCTGTAAATGCACCTGCAGCTCTGTTTGGTCCTGATAAGTTTGTGACGGTTTGAGTCTGTCGAGGTTAAAACCCACCGTCCTCAATCCAAAGAGGTCCCTGACCTCGAGTAAGGATGCGATACGAAGGATCAATTCCTGCGGCAGATCTGGCAACGTCAAGGTCGCTGTGGTTGGCCCGCCGACCCGTGAACCTCCCGCCGGTCCATTGTGGTTATCCCCAGGATCGGGCATGAAGGGAGATGGATGGTGGTATCGCCTGCCCTGCAATCCGGGTTTTTGATCCGGACTTCCGACAGCTTTTCCACGGAACCATGATCACCTTCACCTCGTTCCCAAAACCCAAGGATTCGTTCTCTTACGCACCCCAGAAGTTCTCGACCGCAGGTGAAAATAACATGGATATTGATCTATACGACGACGACGACGACGACGACGAAGGAGAAGATTTCGACAGCGGAACGAAGTTGACTTGTCCAGGAGAATCGATTACCTCGTCTCACGCCTACATGCGGTGCGTTCCTTTCTGCGCGTTCCGGTGACAGAGGTTGTGCTGAAGTTCAATCCAAGCGCAGTGGTCATGGGACTTTTATCGATCAAGAGACCGTGATATCTTCTGTAGCCGGGACTATTGAACGGGTCAACAAACTCGTTAGCGTTCGCGCAACCAGAACGAGATATAACCCTGAAGTCGGAGACCTCATTGTTGGACGTATCACGGAGGTATGATCCTATTATCGACCCCCGGGATACGTACTGGAGCGTCCATCTCAAGGTCCAACCACGGCGGTGGAAGGTGGACGCAAACTCTCGTCAGGACGCGGTTTTGATGCTTTCATCCATTAACCTGCCCGGTGGCGTTCAGGTTCGTAGTTTCGCGAGTCCACGGCGGACGTGGTCGGGGGCTGATTTGCGCCCGTTCAACAGCGGAGAAAACTAGAGAGTGACGAGCTGCAAATGCGCCAGTTTTTCGAAGAGGGTGACCTTCTAGTGGCAGAAGCTCAAGCGTTTTTCGCCGACGGTGCGATG